>ERZ772827.259-NODE-259-length-29959-cov-6.337179_pt1 | contig 29959 bp, 20 predicted proteins | sample MGYA00580850_ERZ772827 | MGnify/ENA primary metagenome ERZ772827 (study PRJEB29015, sample SAMEA2737950) | human oral metagenome | biome: human oral; feature: human-associated habitat; material: dental | place: China | collected 2145 ... | reverse complement strand
GGGACTGGACGCGCGAGCATGGGGGCATCATCCTCGAGCAGCTCAAGCGCCTCGGCGCCTCCTGCGACTGGGAGCGCACAGCCTTCACCATGGACGAGGAGCGCTCGCAGAGCGTCATCGACGTCTTCGTAGACCTCTACCGCAAGGGGCTCATCTATCGCGGCGTGCGCGTCGTGAACTGGGACCCCAAGGCGCAGACGGCGCTCAGCGACGAGGAGGTCATCTATCAGGAGCAGCAGGGCAAGCTCTACTACCTCCGCTACTTCGTCGAGGGTGAGGATCGCTACGTGGTCGTAGCTACGACGCGCCCCGAGACGATCATGGGTGACACCGCGGTGTGTATCAACCCCAATGACGAGCGTTACCGCGACCTCAAGGGCAAGCGCCTCATCGTACCTCTCGTAGGCCGCTCCGTGCCCATCATCGAGGACGAATATGTAGACATAGAGTTCGGTACGGGTTGCCTCAAGGTGACGCCTGCCCACGACATCAATGACTATATGCTCGGGCAGAAGCATCAGCTCGAGACGATCGATATCTTCAATAATGACGGGAGTCTCAATCAGCACGGCGGCGCCTATGAGGGGATGGATCGCTTCGATGTGCGCAAGCAGATCGAGCTCGACCTCCAGGCGGCTGGCCTGATGGAGAAGGTTGAGGCCTATACGAATAAGGTAGGGCACTCCGAGCGTACCTTCGTCCCCATCGAGCCCAAGCTGTCTATGCAGTGGTTCCTCAAGATGGAGACCCTTGCCAAGCCCGCCCTCGATGCGGTGATGCAGGACGAGGTGAAGCTGCACCCCGCGAAGTTCAAGAACACCTACCGCTACTGGATGGAGAACATCAAGGACTGGTGTATCAGCCGTCAGCTCTGGTGGGGACATCGTATCCCAGCCTACTACCTCCCCAGCGGCAGCTTCGTCGTCGCGGCTAGCGATGAGGAGGCGCTGCGTCTAGCGCAGGAGCAGGATCCCAGCCTCACGGCTCGGGACCTCGTGCGCGAGAGTGACTGCCTGGACACCTGGTTCTCCTCTTGGCTGTGGCCGATCACGGTCTTCGCCCCTGCACTGAGTGAGGGGGATAAGGAGCTCGACTACTACTACCCGACCTCCGACCTCGTGACGGGTCCCGATATCCTCTTCTTCTGGGTGGCGCGTATGATCATGGCGGGCTACGAGTTCCAGGGCAAGAAGCCCTTCGAGAACGTCTATCTGACGGGGATCGTGCGCGACAATCAGGGCCGCAAGATGTCCAAGACGCTGGGCAACTCCCCCGATCCGCTCGACCTGATCGACAAGTACGGCGCCGACGGCGTGCGTATGGGCCTCATCATGAGCGCGCCTGCGGGCAATGACATCCTCTTCGATGAGAGCCTCTGCGAGCAGGGGCGCAACTTCTGCAACAAGCTCTGGAACGCCTTCCGCCTCGTCAAGGGCTGGACGGCAGACGCTGCAGCAGCTCCGCAGCCCGAGGCCTCGCGCCTGGCGAGCTACTGGATGCGCCAGGTGCTCAATGAGGCGGCCACCGAGCTGGAGGACCTCTTCGCCAAGTACCGCATCAGCGAGGCGCTGACGCTCGTCTACAAGCTCATCCGCGACGACTTCAGCTCCTACTACCTCGAGCTGATCAAGCCCGCCTACGGCACTCCCATCGATCAGCAGACTTGCCAGGAGGCTCTGGACTTCTTCGACGAGGTACTGCGCATCCTGCATCCCTTCATGCCCTTCATCACCGAGGAGCTGTGGCAGAGCCTCAGCCCACGTGCCGAGGGCGAGAGCATCATGTACGCCCAGCAGCGTCCCGCCGAGGCTGCCGACACGGCCTTCCTCAGCCGCTTCGCTGCCGCCCAGGAGGTCATCACCGCCGTACGTAGCCTGCGCACCAGCAAGAATCTCTCCCCCCGCGAGGAGCTGACTCTCGAGGTCGCCCCCAGCTACAGCACCGAGCTGGACGAGGTGCTGACCAAGATGGCAGGCCTAGCGACCATCGACCGCTCGGGGCAGCGTAGCGAGGGCGCAGTGAGCTTCATGATCGGGACGGACGAATTCGCCGTGCCCATGGCTGCCTATATCAATGTAGAGGAAGAGCTAGCTAAGCTGCGTGCCGACCTCGAGTACCAGCAGAAGTTCCTCGCTGGCGTGACCAAGAAGCTCAGCAACGAGAGCTTCGTGGCGAAGGCGCCCGAGGCCGTCATCGCCCTCGAGCGTAAGAAGCAGGCTGACTGCGAGAGCCGTATCGCCTCCATCGAGCAGAGCATCCGCCAGCTGGAGGGCAAGTAATGCAGACTCCACTCACCGAGCATCCCGACTACACGTCCCAGCACCACCCCTTGGCTATCCATATAGGGGAGGTGCTGGAGGCGAAGGTCGGAAAGCGCCTGCCACGCCCTATCCTCCGTGCGCTAGAGCGTATCATCCACCAGCGGGAGATCAATGACGTCCTCTATCGCTACGGGCATCTCGAGGGTCGGGACTTCCTGGCGGGGCTGATGCAGGAGTTTCGCCTGACGACCGAGTGGGTGCACCCCGAGCGCCTGCCTGAGAATGGGCGCTGTATCTTCGTCTGCAATCATCCCCTCGGCGGCATGGATGGCATCACGCTCTGCCACATGCTCGGGGAGCGCTACGGAGCCGTGCGCTACATGGTCTCGGACCTCCTGTACTACCTCAAGCCGCTGCAGCCTGTCTTCCTCCCCGTCAATAATCGGCGGGGTACGCAGGCCCGCGGCGCCATCCAGCTGATGCAGGAGGCGCTGGAGAGCGAGGTGCCCATCGGCAGCTTCCCCGCAGGCTCCTGCTCGCGCATCTTCGATGGGCGGCTGCAGGACAGACCTTGGCACAAGACCTTCGTCAGCCAGGCCATCAACTACCAGCGCGACGTGGTGCCGCTGCACTTCGTCGGGCGCAACTCCCGCCACTTCTACTGGGTGTGGCACCTCAAGAACGCCTTGCGCATGAAGTTCGACCCCGGGCAAGCCTTGCTGCCTGACGAGCTCTTCCGCGCTCGGGGCAGCCACTACACCGTCCTCGTCGGGGAGCCCATCTCCTGGCAGAGCCTCCGAGACAGCGCTCTTACGCCGCTTGAGGAGGCCCAGCGCATACGCGCCCTGAGCTACCAGCTACGCGAGGAATACGACCGCACGCACCGCTAAGTGCATACTATGTACACCACACCGATCATCGCACCCATAGATAAGGCACTGATACGTGCCGAGCTGACGCCCGACAAGCTCCTGCGCCAGACCAACAAAGGGGGCAACGAGCTCTACGTCTTCCATGCCCTGAGCGCTCCGCATACCATGCGTGAGATCGGGCGCCTACGTGAGGAGGCCTTCCGCTACTACGGCGGCGGCACGGGTAAGGATTGTGATATTGATAGCTTTGACCTAGATCCCGAGGGCTATCGACAGCTCATCGTATGGGATCCCGCAGAGGAGGCCATCCTCGGCGGTTACCGCTTCGTCTTCGGCGACGAAGTGGGCTATGATGCCGCCACGGGCAAGCCACGGCTCGCGACGGCAGAGATGTTCGACTTCAGTCCGCGCTTCCTCAGCGAGTACCTACCTTATACTATAGAGCTGGGTCGCTCCTTCGTCTCGCTGCCCTACCAGTCTACGCGTATGGGGGCCAAGAGCCTCTTCGCCCTCGACAACCTCTGGGACGGGCTGGGCGCACTGACGGTGCTCAACCCCGAGATGCGCTACTTCTACGGCAAGGTGACGATGTACAAGGACTACGATCGGCACGTACGCAACCTCATCCTCTACTTCCTCTCGCAGCACTTCCCCGACCCTGAGCAGCTCGTCACGCCGACTGAGCCGCTGCCGATAGAGGTCGATGAGGCGGAGGTGCGGGAGCTCTTCCAGCTCGAGGACTTCGCCTCGGACTACCGCTCCCTCAACCGTGCGGTGCGTGCTCTAGGGCTCAACATCCCGCCGCTGGTCAGTGCCTACATGGCGCTCTCCCCCGAGATGCGCGTCTTCGGCACGGCGATCAATCATGAGTTCGGCCTCGTCGAGGAGACGGGCATACTCATAGCCATCGACACCATCATCCCCTCCAAGCGGAGCCGACACATAGAGACCTTCGAGCCCGCGGAGGCACAGAGTGACCTGCTATGGACGAACATCTCAAGACGGGTGCGCTTGGTGAAGAGCTAGCCTGCCGCTACCTCGAGGCCAAGGGTTACAGCATCCTGGAGCGTAACTGGCGCTCGGGGCACCGCGAGCTGGACCTTATCGCCCAGCGCGGAGGCACGCTGGCCATCGTCGAGGTCAAGACCCGCAGCGCTGGCAGCCTCCTCAGGGCTCGTGACAGCGTCAGCCAGCACAAGCAGTCCCTCCTCATACAGGCTGCCGACCACTACGTACGTACCCGAGGCCTCGAGCTGGACGTACGCTACGACATCATCGCCATAGATATCGCCAGCGATCGGAGCTACACGCTGGAGCACATCGAGGCTGCCTTCTACCCGCGTCTAGGCAGTCACCGCCGCCCCCGTCGCCCGTCGACTAAGCCCCACAAATAGATGATCGCGCTCTCGACCCCCGTCAGCCTCCCGCCCTCCCCGCCTAGCCTAAGCTATGGGCAGGCGGTGATGAGCCTCGGCTCCTGCTTCAGCCAGAGCATCGCCACACGCCTCAGAGCCGGCGCACTGGACGTCCTGGTCAATCCCTTCGGCATTCAGTACAACCCACTCTCCATCGCCGCTGCGCTGGAGCGTATCCTCGGGGGGCGTCCCTTCGAGGCGGACGAACTCGTAGAGACCAGCGGCGGCTACGCCTCGCTCCTGCATCACGGCAGCTTCACCCGCCGCCGACGGGAGGACGCGCTGGAGCTGATGAACTCCAGCCTCGAGCGTGCTGCGGCTCAGCTCCAGCGCTTGGACTTCCTCCTCCTTACCTGGGGTACGAGCTACGTCTACCGCTGGGCGGAGACGGGTAGCGTGGTGAGTAACTGCCACAAGCTCCCCGAGCGCCTCTTCCACCGCCAGCGCGTGAGCCTCGACGAGCTCGCGGCGTGCTGGCTGCCCCTGCTGGAGCGCCTCTTCGCCCTACGCCCCGAGCTCCAGATCATCACTACGGTCAGCCCTGTGCGCCACCTGCGTGATGGAGCGGTGGGCAATGCGCGGAGCAAGGCCACACTCCTGCTGCTCTCCGAGCTCCTCGCGGAGCGCTACCCCGAGCAGCTGCACTACTTCCCCTCCTACGAGCTGATGATGGACGAGCTGCGGGACTACCGCTACTACGCCGAGGATATGACGCACCCCTCGGAGCTCGCTGAGCGCCTTATCGCCGAGCGCCTCACCCAGTGGTGGCTAAGCCCCGAGGCGCAGCGAGGCATCACCGAGGCCGAGCGCCTCCTCAGCGAGCTGCGCCACCGTCCCCTCTCCAGCGAGCCCGAGGCGCACCGTGAGCGGCTGGAGCACCTTGAGGCTAAGCTCGCCGCCTTCTATCGCAAATATCCCTCCGCCCTAGACCTAGCAGCCCTTGTATGAACTCCTCCCTAGCCCCCAGCCTTAGCCCCCAGCAGATTGTCCAGCTCCTCGGCGCCAGGACCGAAGCTCTGCCCTACGAGCGCCCCGTGCAGTGGCTGCTCACCGATAGCCGCTCGCTGACGGCGCCCCGCGATAGCCTCTTCGTCGCGCTGCGCACGGAGTCGGGCGACGGGCAGCGCTATGTCGCCGAGCTCTATGAGGCGGGTGTCCGTCACTTCCTCCTGCATGAGGGGAGCCTCGAGGCCAGCGCCTATCCCGAGGCCAACTGCTATTTCGTCCCCGACACGCTGGCGGCGCTACAGCGCCTAGCGGCCGCGCATCGTGCCTCCCTCCCCGCGCTGCAGCTCGTGGCCATCACGGGCAGCTACGGCAAGACCATCGTCAAGGAGCTCCTCTATCAGCTCCTCTCGCCGCGCTACAGCTGCTACCGCAGTCCGCGCAGCTACAATTCGCAGCTCGGTGTGGCGCTCTCGCTGCTGGGGCTGCGTGCCGAGCACGAGCTGGCCTTCATCGAGGCAGGCATCTCGCAGCCTGGGGAGATGGCGGCACTCGCGGCGATGATCCAGCCTGAGGTAGGTGTCTTCACGGGGCTGGGCAGTGCCCATCAGGAGCACTTCGCCTCCATGGAGGAGAAGCTCGAGGAGAAGCTCCAGCTCTTCGCCTCCGCCCGCTGCATCATCTACCCCAAGGATAAGGGTTGGGTCAGCGAGCGTATCGAGGAGCACTACCCCGCGGAGCGCCTCCGTAGCTGGAGCTACCAGGACCCCAAGGCTACGCTCTATATCCCCCATAGCCTCACCCAGGCCGATCGCTGCGAGCTGACCTGCATCTACAGGCAGCAGGCCTACGAGCTGGTGCTGCCCTTCACGGACGCTGCTTATATCGAGGATGCGCTGACGGCGCTCTGTCTCGTGGCGGAGCTCGCCCCCGAGCTCCTCAGTGAAGCGAGCCTCTGCAGCACCCTGCGCCCCGTGAGCATGCGCCTCGAGGTCAAGGAGGGTGCGCGAGGCTGCACGCTGATCAATGACTACTACAGCTGCGACCTGCAGAGCCTGCCGATAGCGCTGGACTTCCTGCGTCGCCGTGCCGATAGCTCGGGCATGCGCCGCGTCCTTGTCCTCTCCGATATAGAGGGCAGTGGGCTGAGCGATGAGGAGCTCTACGGCGAGGTCGCCCGCTACCTCAGGGACTACGAGGTCCAGGAGCTCTATCTGGTCGGGCCGCGTAGTAGCGGGGAGGCGAAGCGCTTTGGCTTCATCCCCTGCTCCTGCTATCCCGATACGGAGACGCTGCTCGGCTCGCGCGTGCTGGAGCAGCTCTCGGGCGTCTGCCTGCTGCTCAAGGGGGCACGGCGCTTTGCCTTCGAGCGTCTCTACCGCAGTCTCTCGGCGCACGTGCACCAGACGGTGCTGGATGTAGACCTCAGCGCTGTCGTCTCCAACCTCAATCATTACCGCAGCCTCCTACCCCCAGGACACCCGCTGATCTGCATGATCAAGGCCGATGGCTATGGCGTCGGGGCGGTCGAGCTGGCCCGCACGCTGCAGGAGCACCGCGTGGACTACCTCGCCGTGGCAGTAGCGGATGAGGGGCGCGAGCTCCGCGAGGCGGGCATCAGCACGCACATCATGGTGATGAACCCCGAGCTAAGTACGGCCGATACCCTCTTCGAGCAGCGCCTCGAGCCCGAGGTCTATAGCTTCGCCCTCCTCGAGGGGCTGGCGCGTGCCGCCCAGGCACACGGGCTCAGCGACTACCCGATACATATCAAGGTGGATAGCGGCATGCACCGCCTCGGCTTCTCGGCCGAAGAGATCCCCGAGCTGGCCGCGCGTCTGGCGCAGCTCCCAGCTCTCCGAGTCAGCAGCATCTTCTCCCACTTCGCCGCTTCCGACGAGGGCGAGCCCAAGCGCGCCTTTACCGAGGGGCAGTACCGCTACCTGCTGGAGGCAGCCGAGGAGCTCAGCCAGCGGCTGGGCTACCGCCCCCGCTACCATATCCTCAATACGGCGGGCATAGAGCGCTACCCTGAGTACGCGCTGGATATGGCGCGCCTCGGCCTCGGCCTCTACGGCATCAGCCCCACGCAGCTGCCTGGCACGACGCCTATAGCGCGCCTCTCGACCATCATCCTGCAGCTGCGCTCGCTGCCCGCGGGTGAGTGTGTCGGCTACGGCTGCCGTGGGGTCACGCAGCGCCCCGCACGTATCGCCGTCATCCCGATAGGCTATGCCGATGGCTTCAGCCGTAGGCTCAGCAATGGCGCCTATTCGGTCTCCGTGCACGGCGTCCTCTGCCCGACCATAGGCAACGTCTGTATGGATGCCTGCATGATCGACGTCACGGAGGTGCCCGAGGTCGCGGAGGGGGACGAAGTCCTCATCTTCGGCGAAGAGCCTCGCCCCATCCAAGCCCTCAGCGCGGCTCTCGACACCATCCCCTACGAGGTACTGACGACGCTCTCGCCCCGCATCCAGCGCCGCTACTGGCGCGAATAGGCTGGGGCGCTGAGGCTACTCCTCGGCGCGGGGTTGCCCCTCGTCGTCCCTTCCTCCCGCTTTGCTCACTACACCTATATACTATACGATGCAGCTCCCTAGTCTCCTTCGCCGCCTAGGCCTAGCCCTTGCTGTCCTAGGCCTAGCCCTCGAGGTGCTGGCTCAGAGCCCTACGGCTCCGCGTCCCTCCTATGCCGAGCTCGTGGATCCCCTCACGGGCACGCTGAGCAGCTACGAGCTCAGTGCGGGCAATACCTACCCCGTCATCTCCCGCCCCTGGGGGATGAATAGCTGGACGCCCCAGACGGGCAAGATGGGCGACGGCTGGCAGTACACCTACACGGCTCAGAAGCTCTGCGGCATCAAGCAGACGCACCAGCCCAGCCCCTGGATCGGAGACTACGGCCAGTTCGCCTTCCTCCCGATGGTCGGCGCCGCGCCGCGCTTCGACGATGAGGAGCGCGCCTCGTACTTCAGCCACAAGGCCGAGCGGGCGCACCCCTACAGCTATGAGGTCTACCTGGCGGACTACGATACCCAGCTGCGCCTAGCGCCTACCGAGCGGGCTGCCGTCTGCGAGATCACCTACCCGAGCTATAGCAAGCCCGAGGAGCGCTGGCTCATCATCGACGCCTACGATGGGGGGAGCGAGCTCAGGCAGACCTCGCCGCGGACGCTCGTGGGTGTCAGTCGGCGCAATAGCGGGGGCGTACCCGCGGGCTTCGGCTGCTACTTCATTTTCACCTTTGAGGAGCCTATTAGCCTCGTCCAGTTCAAGGAGATCAAGGGTGAGGGAGGCACGCGGGCGCTCGCTGCCGTACAGCTTTCCTCCACCAAGCCCCTGCAGCGCCTCTGGGTCGCCTCCTCCTTCATCAGCCCCGAGCAGGCGGAGCTCAACCTCAGGGAGGCTGCAGGGCGCGACTTCGCCACCATCGCCCGCGAGGGCAAGGCCGTGTGGGATGAGCTGCTGGGACGCCTCGCCGTAGAGGACGAGCACCCCGAGCGGATGCGCACCTTCTACAGCATGCTCTACCGCTGCCTGCTCTTCCCACGTCGCTTCTGGGAGCGCAACGCGGCGGGTGAGATCGTCCACTACAGCCCCTACAATGGCAAGGTACTGCCTGGCTATATGTACACCGACACGGGCTACTGGGATACCTTCCGTGCGCTGATGCCGCTGATCAACCTCGTCTACCCCGACGAGGCAGGCTCTATGGCTGAGGGACTGATGAACGCCTACCGCGAGAGCGGCTTCCTGCCTGAGTGGGCAAGCCCCGGGCACAGAGACTGCATGGTGGGCAATAACTCCGCCTCCGTCCTCGCCGATGCCTTCCTCAAGGGGCTGGGTCGCCTCGAGGGGAGGGAGGTCGTTGCGGCGCTGCTGCATGGAGCCAATGCCGAGCACCCTACGATCAGCTCTACAGGGCGCAAGGGCTATCAATACTACAATAGGCTCGGCTACATCCCCAGTGATGTGGGGATCAAGGAGCACGCCGCCCGCAGCCTCGAGTACGCCTACGCCGACTGGTGTATCGCCGAGGTGCTCCGCCGTACGGGAGCACCGAAGAGGCTGGAGGCCCTCTACCGCTCGCGCAGCCAGAACTATCGCAAGCTCTACAACCCAGCTCTCGGGTGGATGCAGGGACGCAAGGCCGACGGCAGCTGGCAGCAGCCCTTCTCGGTCTATAAGTGGGGCGATGCCTTCACTGAGGGCAACGCGCTGCACTACACCTGGTCGGTCTTCCACGACGTCCCAGGGCTCATGCAGCTGATGGGTGGTGCTGCGGGCTTCACGACGCGCCTGGATAGCATCTTCTCCCTGCCACCCCTCTTCGACGAGAGCTACTACGGCTTCGTCATCCACGAGATCCGCGAGATGCAGCTGATGAATATGGGCAACTACGCCCACGGCAATCAGCCCATACAGCACATGATCTACCTCTACGACTATGCGGGTAGGCCGCAGCGCACGCAGTGGTGGGTGCGCGAGGTGATGGACCGCCTCTACAGCGCACGCCCTGATGGCTACTGCGGCGATGAGGACAACGGCCAGACCTCGGCCTGGTACGTCTTCTCCGCCCTCGGCTTCTACCCCGTCAATCCCGTCTCGGGCGAGTATGCGCTAGGCATCCCGTACTTCCGTCGCGTACGTCTGCAGCGCCCTGGGGCGAAGCCCTTCGTCATCACGGCCGACCGCCCCGAGGGGCGCTACGTACGGCGGACGCTCCTCGGAGCGCAGTCTCTAGCGAAGCCCTTCCTCAGCTATCAGAGCATCCTCGAGGGTGGACGCTTGCACTTCGAGCTCGAGCCGCAGCCCAATCCCTAGCGTACTCCCGCCCGCTGCCCTAGGGAGGCTCTATCCTAGGGGGAGGCCTTCCTCCCCCTAGTGCGAAGCCCGCGACTGGACGTCTCCAGCCGCGGGCTTCGCTTGTCTTGGCGCTGCTCTACTCGGCCTAGGAGAAGCCTGCCGCGTGCCTGGCGGTGTGGCGTGCGGCAGTGGGGGAGGGGGCTGAGGGATATCCCTCAGCTCCATGAGGGACGTCCATCAGGTGCGTGAGGGATAGCAGTCAGGCCGCTGAGGGATATCCCTCAGTATGGCTCGGGTAGGGTGGCCGGCTCGCTGCGCCCTCGGGGAGGGGAGGCACACCCCTTGGGTGAAGCCTGCGGGAGTGGCCTTGGCGGCCAAGCTGAGGGGCGGGATGAGCCTCGAGAGTCAGCCGCGGCACGGCGCAGTGGGGGACTTTTCGTATTTTTGCCCCATGCGCCAGATTGCTTGAATCCTCCCTAGCGCAGCACGATAGACGACCCAATGGCAAAGACTACCCCCAGCAGCAAGCAGGCTGCCCTGAGCGGCGACCGCCAGGATACGAGCACCAGCATCCTCCTTCACCACGTACGTGTCAATAACCTCAAGAATATAGACCTCGAGATCCCCCGCGGCAAGCTCGTCGTCGTCACCGGGGTTAGCGGCTCGGGCAAGAGTTCGCTGGCCTTCGACACGCTCTATGCCGAGGGGCAGCGCCGCTATGTGGAGAGCCTCTCGAGCTACGCCCGCCAGTTCGTCGGCCGCATGGCTAAGCCCGAGGCCGACTGGATCCGTGGGCTGCCGCCCGCCATCGCCATCGAGCAGCGTGTCGTCAGCCGCAATCCCCGCTCCACCGTAGCGACCTCGACCGAGATCTACGAGTATATGCGCCTCCTCTGGGCACGTGTGGGGAAGACCATCTCCCCGATCTCGGGGCAGGAGGTGCGCAAGCATACCGTCCCCGACGTGCTGGGCTACATCCGTCAGCTGCCCGTGGGGAGCCGTGTCTACCTCATCACGCCGCTCATCCTCCCGAAGGGGCGCAAGCTCGCCGCTCATCTCGAGATCCAGCTGCAGCAGGGCTACAGCCGTCTGTGGCGCAGCGATCAGGGCGTCGTGCCCATCGACGAGGCGCTCGTATGGCCCGACAAGGAGGCCAAGCACTGCTGGCTGCTCATCGACCGCCTTGCCGTGGGGGATGACCTCAGTGCGGTGGACCGCCTCGGGGAGTCGGTAGAGACGGCCTTCTTCGAGGGACGCGGTAGCTGCAGCCTCGCCGTCGAGCGCATGGAGGGTGGCGAGCGCCAGGAGGCCGTGCTGGTGCCCTTTAGCAATGTCTTCGAGGCCGACGGGCGCGTCTTCCAGGAGCCGAGCCCCGAGATGTTCAGCTTCAATAATCCCATAGGTGCCTGCCCCGAGTGTGAGGGCTTCGGCATGGTCGTCGGCATCGATGAGCGCCTGGTGGTCCCCGACCCCACACTCTCGGTCTACGAGGATGCCGTAGCCTGCTGGCGGGGCATGGTCTCCTCGGAGTGGAAGAACTACTTCATCAGTCTCTCGGCTCAGGAGGACTTCCCCATCCACAAGCCCTACAAGGATCTCACAGCTCGGCAGCGCCAGCAGCTGTGGGAGGGACTGCCGAGCAAGCAGTACGGCCCCGTAGGGATCAACCCCTACTTCGCTGCTCTGCGTAGCCAGCTGCACAAGATCCAGAACCGCGTCCGCATCGCCCACTTCACGGGCAAGACGGTATGCCCGAGCTGCCACGGCGGACGCCTCAAGCCCGATGCCCTCTGCGTGCAGGTGGGCGGGAAGAACATCGCCGAGGTCGTCAGCCTGACCCTCTGGGAGGCACGGCGCTTCTTCGATGAGCTCGAGCTAAGTCCCGCGGATCAGCTCATCGCCAAGCGCCTCCTGCACGAGATACGCTCCCGCCTTGGCTTCCTCGACGAGGTAGGCCTCGGGTACCTCACCCTAGACCGCCTCTCCAATAGCCTCTCGGGCGGGGAGAGCCAGCGTGTGACCCTCGCAACCCAGCTCGGCAGTAGCCTCGTCGGCTCGCTCTACGTGCTCGACGAGCCCAGCATAGGCCTGCACCAGCGCGACACCGAGCGGCTGATACGCGTCGTCAAGCGTCTGCGTGACCTGGGGAATACGGTGGTCGTCGTCGAGCACGATGAGGAGATGATGCGCGCCGCCGACTACATTGTGGACATAGGCCCCGATGCGGGTATCCACGGCGGCCAGGTCGTCTACGCAGGCGATGCCTCGGCCATCACGCGCGAGACGCCTGGCTACACGGCGGCCTACCTCACGGGGCGCGAGCAGATCCCTCTGCCCAGCGTGCGCCGTGGCTGGACGAGCTTCCTCGAGGTCAAGGGCGCCCGTCGGCACAACCTCAAGGAGGTGGATGTGCGCTTCCCTCTGCATACGCTCACCGTGGTCAGTGGCGTCAGTGGCTCGGGCAAGAGTACGCTGGTGCGTGACCTCTTCTACGAGGGTGTCAGCCGCAAGCTAGGACGCGAGCCCATGACGGAGCTCGAGCTCACCTCCATCACGGGCGACTGGCGCGAGATCGAGCAGGTGGAGTACGTGGACCAGAACAACATCGGTCGCAGCTCCCGCTCCAATCCCGTGACCTACGTCGGTGCCTTCGACACCATCCGTGACCTCTACGCGGGGCTCCCCCTATCCAAGCAGATGGGCTACAAGCCCTATTACTTCAGCTTCAATAAGGAGGGCGGACGCTGCGAGACCTGTCAGGGTGCTGGTGAGATCACCATCGAGATGCAGTTCATGGCCGACATCCACCTCACCTGCGAGGCCTGCGGCGGCAAGCGCTTCCGCAAGGAGCTCCTCGAGGTCGAGTACTGCGGGACAAATATCTCCCAGCTGCTGGAGCTGAGCGTCGACGAGGCCGTGGACTTCTTCGCCGAGCATCGCGAGCAGTCCCCCCTCTCGGATCGCATCATCAATCAGCTGCGTCCGCTGCAGCGCGTAGGCCTCGGCTACATCAAGCTCGGACAGTCGGGCTCCACGCTCTCGGGCGGGGAGAACCAGCGTGTCAAGCTCGCCTACTACCTCGGTAAGGGGAAGAAGCTGCCGACGCTCTTCATCTTCGACGAGCCGACCACGGGCCTGCACTTCCACGATATACGTACCCTGCTGGGCTCTCTGGAGGCGCTGGTCGACCAGGGGCACTCGGTGATCGTGGTCGAGCATAACCTCGAGGTCATCAAGGCCGCAGACTGGGTCATTGACCTCGGCCCCGAGGGGGGTAAGGGTGGTGGCTACATCGTGGCCGAGGGGACGCCCGAGGAACTGGCCGCACATCCCGACTCGGCTACGGGGCGCTACCTCCGTCCGCTGCTGGAGGCAGCAGGTAGAGTGCCGAAGGCTCGCTAAGGGAGCTCTGCCTCGTCCTCGGGTGAGGCACTCAAGACACTAAGCCCTATAGGGACGTCCGCGCTGAGGCTCAGCGTGTGGGACGCCCCTATAGGGCTTAGCTGTCTTATGTCGATAGGTGGGGTGAGTATGCTTATAGCCCTTCCTCCGATATCTTATATCATTTGGCTCCCGCTCCCTAGGCTCGGAGCACGCCGCGCCTTAGCTCGGAGCTGCCTCCCTCCTTGTGCTTGGCAGCCTTCCCCTTATTCCTCGGCAAGCTCCCTCCGTACGCTCGGCAGTCTCCGTGAGGCTGCTGCCCTAGCTCCGCTTTACCCTTGCTTGACCTGCCGAGCCTCCTCGGAGTGCGCTGCTACACCTATGTAGCTAGCTACATATAGGTAGGGAAAGGGGCTCTTTTTCTTGGCGGTGGCTATTCTATACCTACTTGTTGGTATCTGTGTTGGGACGATTACGCCTTTTTTTCGCCAATAATGGTGCTTCATATACCTAATTGAGTTATCTTTGCAGAGGCAAGGCACTGCCTGGCGCCTAGGCTCTGCTTAGGGGATACCACGGAGCCCACTGCACCTCGGCTCTATAGCGCCTGCCGACAAGGTCATAAACTAAGTAGAATCAAACTAATAAGAAACTCTATGTCGTGGTTAATCAAATCCTCGATCGGCCGTAAGCTCGTGATGAGTATCTCAGGACTTGCGCTGATCCTGTTCCTGACCTTCCACATGTCGATGAATCTGGTAGCTCTCTTCAGCGAGGAGGGCTATAACGCGGTATGTGAATTCCTCGGAGCTAACTGGTACGCGCTGGTAGCCTCAATGGGGCTGGCCGTACTCTTCATCGTGCACATCGTCTATGCCTTCATCCTGACGCTGCAGAACCTCAAGGCACGCGGCAACGACCGCTACGCCGTCATCGACAAGCCTAAGGGCGTCGAGTGGGCCTCGCAGAACATGATGGTACTCGGTGTCGTCGTCGCCCTCGGGCTCCTGCTGCACCTCTTCAACTTCTGGGCGAAGATGCAGCTGGCAGAGCTCCTCGGGCAGCACGACCTTGGGATCGCGGGCGTCAGCGGGCCTACCGACGGTGCTGGCCTCATCCGCTATACCTTCTCTAATCCTATCTTCGTAGTCCTCTACCTCGTATGGCTGGGTGCTCTGTGGTTCCACCTCTCGCATGGCTTCTGGAGCTCGCTGCACACCATCGGCTTCGATAACAAGATCTGGTTCGAGCGCCTGCGTTGCATCTCCAATGTCTACACGACGATCATCGTCCTCGGCTTCGCAGTCGTGGTCGTATGGTACTACCTGCAGAGTCTCTGCGGTGGGGTCTGCCCCTTCTAATGCCTGTAGTTATCCACTCCAGTACCTATATATAGCATATGTCTAAGATAGATTCCAAGATCCCTGCCGGCCCATTAGCTGACAAGTGGACTAATTATAAAGACCATCAGAAGCTCGTCAACCCCGCCAACAAGCGCCGCCTCGACATCATCGTCGTCGGTACCGGGCTCGCTGGGGCATCCGCTGCCGCATCGCTGGCAGAGATGGGCTTCAACGTGCTGAACTTCTGCATCCAGGACTCGCCCCGTCGTGCGCACTCCATCGCTGCCCAGGGGGGGATCAACGCTGCTAAGAACTATCAGAATGACGGGGACTCGGTCTACCGCCTCTTCTACGATACGATCAAGGGGGGGGACTACCGTGCTCGTGAGGCCAACGTCTACCGCCTGGCAGAGGTCGCCAATAATATCATCGACCAGTGCGTAGCACAGGGCGTACCCTTCGCTCGTGAGTACGGCGGTCTCCTGGACAACCGTTCCTTCGGGGGCGCTCAGGTATCACGTACCTTCTATGCCCGCGGTCAGACGGGGCAGCAGCTGCTGCTCGGCGCTTACTCCGCCCTCAGCCGTCAGGTCGGTAAGGGCTCGGTCAAGCTCTACACGCGCCACGAGATGCTCGACGTCGTCATCATCGACGGACGTGCCCGAGGGATCATCGCCCGCAACCTCGTGACGGGTAAGATCGAGCGCTTCGCAGCACACGCCGTCGTCATCGGTACGGGCGGCTACGGTAACGCCTTCTTCCTCTCGACGAACGCTATGGCCTCCAACGGCTCGGCTGCCTGGCAGTGCTACAAGAAGGGCGCTTACTTTGCGAACCCCTGTATGGCTCAGATCCACCCGACCTGTATCCCCGTACATGGCGAGTTCCAGTCCAAGCTGACGCTGATGTCCGAGTCGCTGCGTAACGACGGCCGCATCTGGGTACCCAAGAACCTCGAGGATGCCAAGAAGCTGCAGGCAGGTACGCTCCGCCCCATCGAGATCAAGGAAGAGGACCGTGACTACTACCTCGAGCGCCGCTACCCCGCCTTCGGGAACCTCGTGCCTCGTGACGTGGCGAGCCGCGCAGCCAAGGAGCGCTGCGACGCTGGCTATGGGGTGAACAACACTGGCCTAGCCGTCTTCCTCGACTTCTCCTCCGCCATCCAGCGCCTGGGTAAGGACGTCGTAGAGGCCCGCTATGGTAACCTCTTCCAGATGTACGAGAAGATCACCAACGACAATCCCTACGAGACGCCGATGATGATCTACCCTGCCATCCACTACACCATGGGCGGTATCTGGGTAGACTACGAGCTGATGACCTCCGTGCCCGGGCTCTTCGCTATCGGAGAGGCCAACTTCTCTGACCACGGGGCTAACCGCCTCGGGGCTTCGGCACTGATGCAGGGTCTAGCCGACGGCTACTTCGTCCTGCCGTACACGATCCAGAACTATCTGGCGGACCAGATCCAGGTTCCCCGCTTCAGCACGGACCGTCCAGAGTTCGACGAGGCAGAGAAGGGCATCCAGGACCGCATCGCTCGCCTGATGAGCATCAAGGGCTCGCAGTCTGTCGACAGCCTGCACAAGAAGCTCGGCCACATCATGTGGGACTTCGTCGGCATGGGTCGCGAGCGCGAAGGCCTAGAGAAGGCAATCGTAGCGCTCAAGGAGCTGAAGAAGGAGTTCTGGAGCGACGTGCGCATCCCCGGTAAGGCTGATGACCTCAACGTCGAGCTGGAGAAGGCACTGCGACTGGCTGACTTCATCGAGATCGGCGAACTGATGGCGCGCGACGCTCACGACCGTGAGGAGAGCTGCGGTGGTCACTTCCGCCTCGAGCACCAGACGCCTGAGGGCGAGGCACTGCGTCACGATGACCAGTTCGCCTACGTCTCCTGCTGGGAATACCAGGGCGAGGATCAGGATCCCGTCCTCCTCAAGGAGCCTCTGGACTACGAGTTCGTCGTCCGTCAGCAGCGTAACTATAAGAACTAACCCCAAGCCACTCAATCGGTACAATGGACAAGAATATCAATATCAAGGTAAAGGTCTGGCGCCAGCGCGGTCCCGAGGCAAAGGGTGCGTTCGAGCTGTATGACCTCAAGAATATATCCCAGGGCAGCTCGTTCCTAGAGATGCTCGACATCCTCAACGAGCAGCTGGTACGCGAGGGCAAGGAGCCCGTCGTCTTCGACCACGACTGCCGTGAAGGGATCTGCGGTATGTGCTCGCTCTACATCAATGGGCATCCTCACGGACCCGATGACAGCATCACGACCTGTCAGCTGCATATGCGTCGCTTCGACGAAGGCGACACGATCACCATCGAGCCTTGGCGCTCGGCGGGCTTCCCCATCATCCGCGACCTTATGGTAGACCGCTCGGCCTACGACAAGATCATCCAGGCGGGGGGCTTCGTATCGGTCAATACGGGTGGTGTGCCTGACGCCAACGCGATCGCCATCCCCAAGGCGGACGCTGATATGGCTATGGACGCTGCTGCCTGCATCGGCTGTGGTGCCTGCGCTGCGGCATGTAAGAACGGCTCGGCTATGCTCTTCGTCTCGGCGAAGGTCAGCCAGCTCGCGCTCCTGCCTCAGGGTCGTGTCGAGGCTGCTCGCCGTGCTAAGGCGATGGTCGCGAAGATGGACGAACTGGGCTTCGGTAACTGTACCAACACGCGTGCCTGCGAGGTAGAGTGCCCCAAGAACATCTCTATCTCGAACATCGCGCGCCTCAACCGCGAGTTCCTCTCCGCTAAGTTCAAGGACTAGCCCGACGTAGCACGCACCGCCTCTGCGGCTAGTGCTGCCTCCCAATATCAGCCGCGCCTGCGACCATCTCCCGATGGTTGCAGGCGCGGTTCTTTTTTGTGCCTCGAGGAGCTAGCTTACTCCTCGAGGCTTGTCGTAGTGGGGCAGTGGAGGAGGGTAGAATAGGAGGCGGTGAGCGTGGGTGCCAAGGCGTGACGCTGCACCTGCTGCGGCTAGGGGCTCTTTGAGTATAAGGTGCGGGGCTGCACCTCCAGAGGCTGGGTGAGCTTCGGGGATAAGGTGCGAGGCTGCTCTTCCCGAGGCTGGGTGAGTTTGTGGACAAAGGCTGGGCTTACTCCTTGTACTAAGGCTAGGTGCTAAGGGATAGTGGTAGCTTTGGTCGTCACGAAAAGGAAGCCTTGGCTCGCTCGCAGCTGGGGATACAGCTTCGTAACGGGTGGAAGGGAAGGCGGGTTAAGTTGGCCGTGCGTGCTGAATTAAGGGGGAGTGTGCAGGAGCGGAAGGGGTAAGAAGGCCGAGCGGGGAAGCGTGCTAGGGGCGGGAGATGAGGAAGGCGTAGGCGAGGAGCTCGGTGCCCGACTCTTCGCAGCGGATGGAGAGGAGGTAGGAGCTGCCTGAGGGGAGGCCGAGGCGGTCGAAGAAGCTCCGCGGCTCGCTGCAGAGGACGTCCAGCCAAGCGTGGTTGCCACTGCTCTCCCCCTGATGGATGGTCTGCCCCGTGAGCTCGTAGACGATCCAGCTGCAGCGCGCCGCGGGGTGCTGCTCCAGCCAGCTGCGGAGCGCCCGCGGACTACGTTCGTCCGTCTCCGAGCTGGCTTCGTCCCCGCCTCCCGCGCTGGGGGGCTTGGGCTGCTGCTGGCGCTGGAGGCTGACACTATTGGGCTGCCCAGGGCTGGCGTAGCCAGCTGCGGCCAGTGCGGGGAGCCACTGCGCCGACTCCCAGGGGGCGCTGAGGTCGACACGCTCCCAGGCGATGTCCTTCTTCGTCTTGAGCCCTCGTGGTAGGCTGCTACTGTCGTAGACGAACTTATCCACCACGAGCTCCTCCCCCTCCTTGATGAGCGCGACGACGCCCCTACTATTGACCAGGCGCGGGAGGCCGAGGCGCAGGACTTGGTCTCGAGCGAGGCGAGGATAGCGCTCGGTGAGGCGCTGGGGCTCGGCGCAGAGGACGATGTAGCTGTGCGGCGGGAGCTCGACGTCGGGGAGACGGACGCCCTGGACGCGCGTCTCCTCCTTGCCGACGGCGAGTAAGTAGCCCCCGAGCGGGCAGGGCTGATCGCTCGGGTTGTAGAGCTCGACGTACTCGGCGCTCGCGGGGCTGGGTGCGGCCATCACTTCGCTGAGTAGGGGATGTGCTAGGGCGAGTTGGGGGAGGGCGAGCCCGAGGCTAAGGAGGAGACTGCGGAGATGCATGGTGTTGGTCATGTGATATAAGGTGAAGCAGTAGGTCAGAGGTAAGGCCGAGTAAGCTACGCGCCAGGAGCAAGCTATGCGAGGGATATCTCTCAGCGGGCTGACTGATAGCTCTCAGGCGTGTGAGGGACGTCCCTCAGTCTCGTGACTGATATCCCTCAGAGGGCCTCCCCTTTGTGGTGGCCTTTTGCTGAGAAGAGGGCTCCCTTCGCCTAGATCAAGGTAAGGGAGGGGCTGAGGGAGGTATTAGCGGTCAGCTTGGATGCTGCTAGGGCTCGCGGCGAGGTGCCCTAACGAGGCTGGAGGAGCAAGGCGTGGACACCTTAGTCCTCCTTGGACGGGTCGTCCTCGGGTGCGGCGTCCTTAGGCGGACTCGAGGCTCGAGGGTGGGCGGCGTAGAGCTTGCGCAGCTGCTCGAAGGAGGTATGCGTGTAGCGCACGGTCGTGGAGACGGAGTTGTGCCCCATCAGTTCGCGTAGCAGCATGAGGTCGCCCCCAGCGTTGAGCATGTCGGTGGCGAAGGAGTGCCGCAGGGCGTGGGCGCCGCGACGGGTGAGCTTTGGCACGTCGTGTAGGGCGGCGTGTACCACGCGGTAGATGGCGCCGTCGGAGAGGGGCTTGCCCCGCGAGGAGAGGAGGAAGTGCGGGCTGTGGCCGAAGATCTGGGTGCGCTCGCGCCGCCAGTGCTCGATGGCCTCCGCCAGCTGCTCGCCGAAGGGGACGATGCGCTCCTTGCGCCCCTTACCCAGCACCTTGAGCTGACGCTGGCGGGTGTCGACATCGCTGTCGGCGAGGCCTGCCAGTTCGCTGCGTCGCAGCCCGCACTCGTAGAGCATCGCCAGGATCAGGCGGTCGCGTACGGCCTGCCAGTCCTCGGCCTGCTCCTGTGGCTCGTCAATGAGGCGGTTGAGTTCCTCGGTGGGGACGTAGACGGGGAGGGGCTTGTCCGCCTTCGGGGGGCGGAGTTGCTGGATGGGGCTTCGGCGTATTAGGCCGAGCTTGATGAGGTAGCGGTAGAAGCTCTTCACCGAGGAGAGGTACTTGCCCACGGAGGAGGCCTTGACCCCTGCATCGAGGCTGGAGGAGAGCCAGCCGCGCACCAGGTCGAGGTCGCCCTCGCTCGGGGTGAAGGGCTCGGCAAGGCGCTCCTCGGCATAGCGGCGGTAGCGCTCCAGGTCACGGCTGTAGCTGGACACCGTCCTGGGGGAGGCATCCAGCTCGTAGCGCAGGTAGTCCTCGAAGCGCTGGAAGAGATTGGGCTCGGTACTCATCGGAGGGGTCGGGGCAAAGGGTAGGAGGGGGACGAAGGGCGGCCAAGGGCGGGCGCTTCGTCCAAGCCTAGGCCTTCGCGCAGCTAGGGGGCGACGCGGGTGAGGCTCCAGCTGCCATCCTCCTGCAGCTCGTAGACGAAACGGTCGTGCAGGCGGCTGTCGCGACCCTGCCAGAGCTCGATGCGGTGCGGCGTCACGGCGTAGCCACCCCAGCTCTCGGGGCGGGGCACTTCGCGGCCGACGAACTTGAGGCTCTCGGTAGCAAAGCGCATCATGATCCACTCGCGCGAGGGGATGGGCTGGCTCTGTGGGGAGATGCGTGCGCCGATACGGCTCTTGTAGGGGCGCATCGCGAAATAAGCGTCGCTCTCGGCGGTAGGGAGCCGCTCGATCGTGCCCTCGACGTGGATCTGACGCTCTAGCTCGTGCCAGAGGAAGGTCAGCGCTACGCGTGGGTTGGCGGCGATCTGTCGCCCCTTGCGGCTCTCGTAGCCGGTGTAGAAGACGAAGCGCCCGCCGAGGACTTCCTTCAGCAGGACGGTGCGTATACTGGGCTGGCCCTCGGGGCTCGCCGTGCCTACGAGCATGGCCGTAGGCTCGTAGACGCGGCTCTCTATGGCCTCGTGTAGCCAGCGCTCTACCATGGGGAGGGGCTCGGCGGGGAGCTCGCTGCGGCTCAGGCTGCGGCTGGAGTACTCGCGTCGGATATGCTCGAGGTGAAGATCTTCGTTCATGTCTGTCCTTGGTCTAGGTAGGGGAGCAAAGCAAGCAGGGGATAGCACCGAGCGCTCGGTGCTATCCCCTGCCTATGCTGGTCGCTATTAGATGAAGGTGGCGAATTCCTCCATCGAGTTGCGCACCTTCTTCATCTGGCCCACCCAGTCGCGCTCGGGATCAGCGTAGCCGAGGTAGAGGAGGCAGACGCTGCGTAGGCCCTTGGAGGGCAGGTCGAGCAGCTCGTCAACGAGCTTGGGGTCGAAGCCGCCGATGGGCGTGCTGTCGATGCGGAGCTCTGCAGCCTGTGCCAGTGCCATCCCCAGGGCGATATAGGCCTGGTTCGCCGCGTGCTGGTACTGCTCCTCCTTGTCCATCTCGCCGAACTTCTCCTTGAGCATATCGGTGTAGCGCTTGAAGCGTCCACGCACCAGCCCGCGCTCGTCGGTGGTGAGGTCATAGATGGCATCGATGCGCTCGGGCGTGTATTCGTCCCAGGCGGCGAAGACGATGACGTGGGAGCACTCACGCATGCAGTCGGGGTTGAGGGCACCTGCGACCATCTTCTCCTTGAGGTCCTGGTCGCCGACGACGATGAGGCGGAACTGCTGCAGCCCCGAGGAGGTGGGGGCGAGGCGGGCAGCCTCGACGATCTTCATCAGATCCTCCTGAGAGAGCTTCTTCGTGGGGTCGTATGCCTTGACGGCGTGCCGCCAGTGTAGGTCTTCGATAAGTGACATAGTCTGCTGTATTTAATGATGGATGATGTAGTCTAGGGAAGAGGCCGCAGTCGGGGTGGGCTAGGGATGCTGGGAGTGGTCCTGCTCGACGTAGTCGATAAAGGCCTTGTTCACCAGATGGGAGCCGCCAGGGGTCGGGTAGTCGCCGCTGAAGTACCAGTCGCCGTGATGGTGCGGGATGGCCTCATGCAGCCCCTCGAGGCTCTGGAAGACTAGCTCGACCTCGGCGCGAGTGTCCTCGGGGCGCAGGAGCTCGACCATCTTGGCCGAGATCTCCTCGGGGCTGAAGGGGGCGTAGATCGCCTTGACGACGTTCTCTACCTCCTCCGTCTCGGGGCGCTGGCGCAGCTCGAGGGCACGCTGGTACTGCTGCTCGATGAGGGCCTCCATACCGCGCTCCTTGATCAGGGCAATGGCGGCGCGGAAGGCGATGAACTCCTTCATCTTGCTCATGTCGATGCCGTAGTAGTCGGGGTAGCGTACCTGTGGGCAGCTGGAGACGATGACGATCTTGCGCGGGGAGAGGCGGTCGAGGATGCCGATGATACTTTGGCGTAGGGTCGTCCCACGGACGATGCTGTCGTCGATGACCACGAGACTATCGAGGCCAGGGCGTACCGTGCCGTAGGTGATGTCGTAGACGTGGGCGGCGAGCTCATTGCGGCTCTTGCCCTCGGAGATGAAGGTGCGGAGCTTGATGTCCTTGATCGCGACCTTCTCACTGCGGATGCTCTGGGCTAGGATCTGACGTAGCTCCTCGGTGCTGAAGGAGCGCCCTGACTGCAGCAGGCGTAGCTTCTCCTCGTTGAGGTGGGCGTTGAGTCCCTCCAGCATGCCGTAGTAGGCGACCTCGGCGGTGTTGGGGATGAAGGAGAAGACGGCGTGCTCGAGGTCACCTCCCAGAGCGCGTAGGATGGCGGGCGTGAGCAGGCGGCCGAGGGCCTTACGCTCCTGATAGATGTCCTTGTCACTGCCGCGGGAGAAGTAGATGCGCTCGAAGGAGCAGGCCTGTTGCTGTCGTGGGGAGATGATCTGCTCGAGGCGTACCTCGGCCTGGCGATTCACTAGGAGCGCCTGCCCGGGCAGCAGCTCCTGGACCTGCTCGCTGGCGATATTCATCACCGTCTGGATGACGGGGCGCTCGGACGCCAGCACGACGATCTCCTCATCTATATAGTAGAAGGCGGGGCGTATCCCCCAGGGGTCGCGCATGGCATAGCTCTCGCCGCTGCCCGTCTGGCCGCACATGACGAAGCCACCGTCCCATAGCGGGGCGCACTGGCGCAGGACGTTCGCCATGTCGATACGCTCCTCGATGTAGTGGGTGATGTCCATGCCCTCTAGGCCGAAGGTACGGCTCTGGACGAAGAGACGCTCTACCTCGCGGTCGAGGCGGTGCCCGATCTGCTCCAGCAGGATATGCATGTCGGAGACGTGACGCGGGTGCTGGCCTACGGAGGTGATGGCGTCGAAGATCTGTGAGACGTTGGTGAGGTTGAAGTTGCCGCAGATCGTCAAGCACTTGGCCCGCCAGTTATTGCGGCGGATCATGGGATGGACGAAGGTCAGGCCGCTCTTGCCCGTGGTGCTGTAGCGCAGGTGGCCCATCATGCAGTTGCCCGCATAGGGGAGGCACTCCTCGGCGTAGACGGGGTCGGTGAGCTGCTCGCGGGGAACGGCTCCGAGCGTGCTGTGCACGGTGTCGAAGATCTCCTGGATGGCCCCCGTGCCCTCGGCGCGCTCCCGGAAGAGGTACTCCTCACCGGGCTGGGTGCCGAGCTTGACCACGGCGAGGCCTGCACCCTCCTGCCCTCGATTGTGCTGCTTCTCCATCAGGAGATACAGCTTGTTGAGTCCATACATCCAGGTGCCGTACTTCTCCTGATAGTAGGAGAGGGGCTTGCGAAGGCGTATCATGGCTACGCCACATTCATGCTTGAGCGGTTCCATCGTCGGTCTGTCCTTTGGCGCTTGTCTCTTAGTGTTTAGGTCAGCAAGCGGCAGCTGCTCGCCCTCGGTAGGGCTGGAGTAGCGTGCCGCTTGCTGTCATTGGGCTTATCTAGGGATTGAGGAGTCTGTCTTGTCCTTGAGGAGGGCTAGCGCTTGCGCTGGGCCTTGCGCTGCTGCTCCTGCTGTAGGCGCTGTGCCTCCTCGAGGCGCTGCATCCACTTGCTCTTCTTGCGGGGCTTCTTCTTGTTCTCCTCCAGCTGCGCCAGGAGCTTGTCCTCGTTGAGCGTCCAGCGGAAGGCGAAGTACTGCGCGATGGTGATGAGCGTGGAGACGAAGTAGTAGTAGCTCAGCGCCGAGGCGTTCTGGTTGAACATGAAGAAGAACATGATGCTCATGATGTAGGGCATCATCTGCATCCCGGCCATGCCCTCACCCGAGGTCGGGGACTGCGTCATCGTATAGCGGGTATAGACGACGTTGGTCACGGTCATCAGCAGACAGAAGAGGCTGAGGTGGTTGCCGAGGAAGGAGGAGATGATGGGGATGTTGGCATTCCACGATACGATGGCGTCGTAGGTGGAGAGGTCATCCGCCCAGAGGAAGCCCTGGCCGCGCAGTAGAATGGATGTAGGGAAGTACATATAGAGCGCGATGAGGAAGGGCATCTGCAGCAGCATCGGCAGGCAGCCACTCATGGGGCTAGCTCCAGCCGAGCGGTAGAGGTTCATCGTCTCGGTCTGGCGCTTCATCATCGCCTCCTGCTCCTTGCCGGGGTACTTGGCATTGATGGCTTCGATCTGTGGGCGTAGGACGCGCATCTTGGCCTGCGAGAGGTAGCTCTTGTTGGTGAAGGGCCAGAGGAGCAGCTTGATGGCGAGCGTCATCAGGAAGATGATGAGACCCCAGTTCGACAGGTAGCGGGAGAGGAAGGTCACCAGCGGGATGATCATGTACTGATTGATCCAGCGGAAGAGGCTGATCCCGAGGTAGACGAGGTGATCCAGCTGGAGCTCCTCGCCCTCGACAGCCCCTGCATCGTAGCCCTTGAGGAGCTCGTAGTCGTTGGGGCCGAAGAAGAAGGTAAGGGGAGCGGTAGGCTCGCTGCTGCGTAGGCTGAAGGGGATGGAGGTCTGGAGCTGTGCGCGGCGCACGTAGCCCGAGCCCTCGGCCTCAGCCTGTAGCGTCAGCTGGTTACCCTCGAGGCCGCCCTGCTGCTGGATGAGCACGCTGCTGAAGTACTTGTCCTTGAAGGCTACCCACTGCAGGCGCTGCTGTACCTCCTGGTGCTCCTCGCTGCTGGTCTCTAGGCGCTCTACGTCTCCCTTGGGGAAGTGGTAGTAGATACCGCTGTACTGACCCTCGAACTTCCACGACTGCTCCTGCTGGGGCATACGCTGCGACCACTCGAGCTCCTGCATCGTCACGTTGGCAGGCAGGAGGTGATGGAGGTCTTTGCCCTCGAGGCGCAGCGAGAGGCGGTAGTCGTCCTTAGCTAGCGTATAGATGTAGTCAAGGTAGGCGGTCGAGTCGATGCGCATACGCAGCACGGCGCTGCTGTCGCTGTGGCTGACGAGTTCGAAGGAGGCGTCGGCGGTGTTGACGATCGTATTCGACAGCGTGCGTAGGGGGAGGTTGAGGCGCGCGTCGCCCTTACGGAAGAGCTGCACGGGCTTCTTGGCCTGGTCCTTATACTTGGCTAGCGTAGCCTCTACGGGGGCGGCTCCCTTGGTGGAGAGCTTGACCGAGAGCAGCGCATTGCGTAGCTCTACGAGCTGCTCAGGCTGGGGCGTGAGGTAGGGGGGGCGCACGCTGGTGCTGTCAGCACTCGTCGTGGCGAGGGCCTGCTGCTGGTGGGCGGCGGGCTGCGCGGGCTTCTTAGCCGCAGCCTGCTCGCTACGCTGGCGCTCGGCGATCTGCTCCGGCGTGGGCTGCTGGAGCCAGGTGAAGCCGATGAGGACAAGCCCGATGAGGAGGGCTCCGATCAGTGTATTTCTATCCATTAATCTAACTAAGGCCTGCAGCCACCGCCCCGACGATCGAGGGGGCGGCCTGCTGTAGCACTAATATTATCTAAAGCCGTTTGGCGGCTCCTTTGTTCGCGTCTCTAGCCCAAGACCTCCGTGTGGTAGTCGATGGCTGCGCGGACGAAGCTCATGAAGAGGGGACTGGGGTGCAGCACCGTGCTGCTGTACTCGGGGTGGTACTGTACGCCGACGTACCAGCGATGCTCGGGGAGCTCGACCGTCTCGACGAGCCCCGTGTCGGGGTTTTCCCCAGCGCAGAGCATGCCCGCACGCTCGAAGTCCTCGCGGTACTGGCTGTTGAACTCGAAGCGGTGGCGGTGGCGCTCACGGACGAACTCCTTACCGTAGGCCGCGGCGATCTTGGAGCCAGGGCGGAGGACGCAGTCGTAGCCGCCGAGGCGCATAGAGCCGCCTAGCTCGGAGACCGTCTTCTGCTCCTCCATCAGGTCGACGACCTTGTGCGTCGAGGAGGGGTCGATCTCCGTGGTGTGGGCATCGGCCCAGCCGAGTACGTTGCGGGCGTACTCGATGACCATGCACTGCATCCCGAGGCAGATCCCGAGGGTGGGGATATTATGCTCGCGCGTGTAGCGCAGGGCGATGAACTTGCCCTCCACGCCGCGCGCACCGAAGCCTGGGGCGATGACGACGCCGTCGAGGCCCTCCAGCAGCTCGGCCACGTTCTCGGGCGTCACCTTCTCGCTGTGGATGGAGATGAGGCGGAGCTTGCGCCCGTTGTAGGTCGCGGCCTGCAGCAGGGATTCGTCGATGGACTTGTAGGCGTCCTGTAGCTCCACGTACTTACCTACGAGTCCGATGCGTACCTCCTCTGTGGCCTGCTCGCGCAGGGAGAGGAAGTGCTTCCAGGGCTTGAGCTCGGGCGTGGACTCCTCGGGGGTGATGCCGCACTTCTTCAGTACGATCTCGTCGAGGTGCTGTGCCTGCAGGGCCAGCGGCACCTGGTAGATGGTGGGGACATCGACGCTCTGCACGACGCTCTCGGGGGAGACGTTGCAGAAGAGCGCGACCTTGCGCAGGATGTCGCTGCCGAGGCTGTGCTCGGTGCGCAGCACGAGGATGTCGGGCTGGATACCTACCTCCTGCAGCTGCTTGACGGAGTGCTGGGTGGGCTTGGTCTTGACCTCACCTGCAGCAGCGATGTAGGGCACGTAGGTCAGGTGCAGGCAGAGGCAGCTCTGCCCCAGCTCCCACTTCAGCTGGCGTACGCTCTCTAGGAAGGGCAGGGACTCGATGTCGCCGACGGTGCCACCGATCTCGGTGATGACGAAGTCGTACTGCTTCTTGAGGCCGAGCAGCTTGACGTTGCGCTTGATCTCGTCGGTGATGTGGGGGATGACCTGTACGGTCTTGCCGAGGTAGTCGCCCTGACGCTCCTTGCGGATGACGTTCTGGTAGATGCGTCCCGTGGTGATGTTGTTGGCGCGCGAGGTGGCTACATCGAGGAAGCGCTCGTAGTGCCCGAGGTCGAGGTCGGCCTCATGTCCATCGTCCGTGACGTAGCATTCGCCGTGCTCGTAGGGGTTGAGCGTCCCTGGGTCGATATTGATGTAGGGGTCAAACTTCTGTATCGTGACGCTGTAGCCACGTGCCTGGAGTAGCTTGCCCAGAGAGGCGGCTACGATCCCTTTACCCAGGGAGGAGACGACGCCTCCCGTGACGAAGATGTACTTTGTTTCCACTGCCGTTATGCGCTATATATAACAATGAGTAGTCGCTTGGGCGGGCTGTGGGGAGCCTTCGCTCACCTATCATCTACCCAAGATACGCCACAAAGATACATCATTGTCGTGAGTCCTAGCCCTCCGAGCGGCCTTGCACGCCGCGCCTTCGTAAGGCGCTTCCCATGCTCTGCCCTCACCCGCACCGAGCTGAGGGATGAGCTGCTCCGATGCTCCGCCTTGGCTCGCAGCGCCGCGCGACCTAAGGGGGGACGCGGTTTATTATATAATATCTCGACGAATATGATATTATTTTTGACCAAATGTTATATAACTTCTGCTCCGATATTATATAATATTCCTCGAGATATAATATTACTTTTCTCCCTCCCACCTAGCTGTCAGCTCCGCCTCACGCCTCACGCGCTGCGCCGGCATCAGCCTCCGAGCGCGGCATCAGCATGGGAAAAGCGAGCCAAGACTAGGGGTAAAAGTGTAGAGAAATACAAAGCGGAGCGAGCTGTGTAAAGCATTGGGAGTGTGCTTCCAGCGTGATTACAGGGGCTTCAGACCACCTTCGGAAAATAGTTTGGTATAAGAAATAAAATTGTTGTTAAAAAGATTTGTTGTACCTTCGCCATACAGAGAACGTGCTCACCCACTGATTTCGACTCCTGCCTAGCCCCTTCCCCACACGCTGGACAGATAGTATGGAGGAGGTGCAGAGCGGCGGGATCGAAAACGTACATATATCATTTAACTCATTTCTCAATGAAAGCAACGAGACCTCTTCTATTGCTTGCCCTACTCGCACTATTCGGGTCCTGCTCCAAGGCTACTGATGAGCCCGTAGTTCCGAACTCTGGCGCCAACGATCAGACGCTTACACTCGACCTGAGCGGTGAGATTGAGGTACCCAATGTGGCACCGCAGACGCTGCGCAACCTCCTTCTGACCGAAGGAACCTCTTTCTCGGGTAAGCGCATCATTACCCCCTATTTTAACGATAATCAGCTCCCCGCAGTCCTCTGTATCTATGATGACTTCGGGACCTACAGTCTCTCGCGTGTGAATATCAGCGTCTTCCCTGCGACCAGCCGTAATGGTAAGACTGTGAACCGCTTCCGCTACTACGGGACGCTTGATCAGCGTAAGTTTAAGAAGCGCTGGAAGGAATCTGGAGACAACAGTGCGGTGCAGTACAAACCTGATGCCGATAACGCTGGGGTCTATGTCTCGCTCTTCATCGGTCTGAACCCCAATGGGGGCGAGGATACAATGCTGGACATACAGGAAGGGGAGACCAGCATCCTATATAACCATGGTCAGAATGAGACCAAGCTCGGTGCTGGAATAGATTATCAGGATCAGGGGCCTAATCGTTTAGCGACCCGCCTTATTTTCGCTACCTCAGGCGAGCGTATCGGGAAGGAGAAGGTTATCGTTGGAGGTAAGGAGGTTGTGCGTGACCTCTATGAGCACCATCCGATGAACTTTGCTGCGACGGGGGCAACTGCAGATAAGTCTGATCACCGTGGGAATGCTAATACGCGCGGCCATGTCCTCTCTGCGAGTGACCTCAAGATCCGCCTAAGAGGAGCGCTCGTAGAGGTGACGGTCGAGAATGCTGGCTATGCCGACGTGCGTGTTAGCGGTGTACGTGTCGGGGGCTTCGGTGGTCATACGGCAGCGTTTGTAGCGCCCACCGCCAAGCAGATTACACGTACCAGCACCCAGGGGCAGAAGTACTCTGGCTGGGTAGTTGATACGCCTCCTACCATTATGCCTGTCTCAGGTCGTGATAAGGTGGGTAAGATGCTTGGCTCAGTAGATGAGTTCGATATCAAGTTTGACTTCCCCGTCTCCCTGCCTAAGAAGGATACTCAGACTGGTGCGATACATAAGATGAGCAAGATCGTTTACTTACCCTTCGTCAATAGCATCTCGGGCAAGAGTAACTCAGGTTACGGGGGCTCCATGACGGTCGTCTACGCCCAGGAGGCTGGCGACACTGCAGAGAAGCCTGTAACACATAACCTGAATCCATTAAAGCAGCAAGGAATTCTAGTCTCGAGGACGTTCACCATCAACTAGTAATACAATACGCGTAGTAGATATGAAGAAGCAAGCCTATACGCAGCCCGAGATTGAGCTCCTCAAGCTCCAGGGCGAGCCCAGTCTTCTCGTGGACTTCTCGGTCGGAGGCAGCCTTGATGACATCGAGGATGCAGGGGATTGGGAGGATAATGCCTACAGACCAGGTGAACACTAGTCTCCATTACACGAAGAAAGCAAAGAGCGCGGGGCGCTACCTCCAGCTAGGGGGTAGCGCCCCGCGCTCTTTAGGGAGCTGCACACTC
>ERZ772827.256-NODE-256-length-30159-cov-5.570854_pt1 | contig 30159 bp, 31 predicted proteins | sample MGYA00580850_ERZ772827 | MGnify/ENA primary metagenome ERZ772827 (study PRJEB29015, sample SAMEA2737950) | human oral metagenome | biome: human oral; feature: human-associated habitat; material: dental | place: China | collected 2145 ... | reverse complement strand
TCCTACAAGCGCGAGCTCGTCTGGCGCGACGGCCCCTGGAAGGACCGCGACGACCTCGAGACCGCCACCGCCCGATGGGTGAGCTGGTACAACCGCACCCGACCCCACCGCGCCAACCCCGACGACCTCTCGCCCGCCGCCGCCGAACACCGCTACCATCGAAACCACACCACCGCCGCCGCGGCACCCGCCACGGCATAACCAACCCTCCACAAAACCCAGGACGATCCACCTCCTATACGAACGCCTGCCCCAATCCGATGGAGACGTTCTCCTCGCACGGGGTGGACCTGGCGACCGGGCAGGTCACCGAACCCGCTGGGGGCGGGATCGGCGGGATCCTAGAGTTTGCGCGCTCCAAGATCGGCGGCTCCTACGTGTGGGGTGGTGAGGGGCCGGACGGTTTCGACTGCTCGGGGCTGGTGAAGGCCGCCTACGCGTCGATCGGCGTCAACCTGGAACACTCGGCAGCGGCCCAGTGCTCGGCCGGGCAGGTGATCGACCAGGGATCCGCCCGGGCCGGCGACATCGTCTGTTGGGGCTCCCCCGCCTACCACGTGGCGCTCTACAACGGCTCCGGCGGTCTTATCGGCGCCCAGGACTACGGCACCGGGGTCGTGGAGACGCCCCTGTACGGCGACCACTACTTCGTGAGGATCCAGTAATGCGACGAACATTCCGCAGGCGCAAGTTCCTGGCCGGGGCGGTGCTTCTGACCGCGGCGGCCTGCGCACCCGGACGCGAGGAACCCACTCCTACGAGCGGCGCCGCCGGGACCCGCGCGATATCGTCCGAGAAAGCGTCCCCGAACGCAGCCCCGTCGGTGAGCGCCTCTGTCGCAGCCGAGGCGCTCACCGCGGCCCGCACGATCGTGGCCGCACTGGCCTGCGGCGACGACGGAACGGACCTGTCGGGCCTGCTGACGGGTGAGGCGAGCGTCGAGGTGCCCGAGCAGTTGACCGCCAGAGCCGCGACCAACGCGTCGTTGACGGCCCGCGACGGCACCATCATGCACGCCCGAGTCCTCGACGGCTACGAGCAGACCGTGTACGCCGACGACAACGGTATCCTGTTCATGATCTACACGGTGTCCTGGCAGGCTCCCCCCGAACGGACGACGGCCCCGAGGGTCTTGGAACGGGCGGAACCAGGGGACGCGGCGGTCACGTCCTGGATGGTGACCGTCACCCTCGTTGACGGCCGGTGGCGGGTGGCGGACGTTTCCACCGGCTCGCAGGACGGCAGTGACTGACCGTCCGTCGTCAGTGCTCCCGCCGCCGGGTCGAAGCACTCAGGGCCGCGTCCCACAAGTCGTCGGCGATGTCGGGATGGGCCGACAGCATGGCGCACACGGCGTCGGCACCCTCCTCGTCCAGGTCGGGGCCGAACGGGGCGAACAGCGCAACGGTGCCCTCATCCTGCTCGGCCCGCCGCCAGGCGTCCACGGCTCCGTGCACGCCGCCTGGGTAATCGGCCATGATGCGCCTGCACGCGGCGGCGGTGGAAGTCGAGCGGCTGGCGCGGGCGACCTCGGGAGCTCCGACACCCTGGGCGAGAGTGTCCCAGGCCTCGACGCGGGCAGCCCGGGCGCGCCCGGCGTTCAGAGCGGCTTCGGCGCGGCCGGCGGGGGTGTCGGGCTCGGCGGAGGTCCCTTCCGCGGCCCAGGGGCTGACACCCTCGATGGTGTTGCCCTCGTCGTCGAGGATGGAGCCCATACGGGCCATGCGCGCGCGTTGGAGGAAGTTGCGGCTGGGCCGGTGTTTGGGGTCGTGCCAGTGCTGGCGGATCTGATCCGCCAACTCCTGGGTCTCCCTGCCGGTGAGGTCCCTGCCCAACTCTTTGGCCCTGGCCGAGGCCGTCTCTGACAGTGCGCGCACGGCCGCGCGGTCGGTGGGTCCGAGATTGACGTGGCCGAGAGAGCGCATCATATGACGGGAGACTACCGAATACAGGGGGATCACGGGGATGTTGTCGTTGCCGTGGCGGGCGATCATGTCGATGGCGACCCGGGAGACGACGGCGTCGATGTGGTCGGGGTCGGTGATTCCGTGACGGCGGGCGAGCCGGTTGGCGTACGTCCGGGCGATCCGGTACATGGACTCGGCGTCAACGGTCCTGACGTCCTGCTGGTGGCCGTCGTCGAGACTGGCCGCGGGATCGCCAGCGGGCTTGGCGACCCACTGCCCGCCCCTGCCGCGGGGGTGGTCCTGCTCCTTGAATCTGCTCATACCCCCTTCTGTGCGGGGCGAGAACGGCCCGGCTGTCACCAGCGCAGATCCTGTCGGCTGTCACGGTCTGATCTGCACGCGGCGGGCGATGCACGAGCAGGATCCCGAACCCTCAGGGCCCGCATCCGGGAACTGGAGGACCATGCCGCCGTCACCGCGCCAAGAGACCGCGTCATGATCTAGACTCCAGCGGTCGCTGTCCCACGCCCCCCCCGGGATCGACCTCAGCGTACAAGGAGAGAACCGATGGCCTTCATCAGATCCCAACGCAGTACCGCCCGGTACGAGACTCCCGGGGAACTGTATCGAGACCTTCCCCGCCGCCCTGGTGCGGTCCCGGGGCTGTGGGCTCATCAGTCCGAGATGCTCAAAGCCTACGTCGGTGAGTCCAAATATTCGGATGTCGCACTGGAGTTGCCGACCGGCACTGGCAAGACCCTGGTCGGGCTGCTGATTGCGGAGTGGAACCGACTGAATAGAAATGAGAGAGTCCTCTACGCCTGCCCTACACAACAGTTGGCGGAGCAGGTGCACGCCGCCGCGCACAAGGAGGGTATCGACACGTCCCTGCTGACCGGGTCGCACGGCGACTGGAATACTAGATATCGCGTGCAGTACGAGTCCGCTGATCAGATCGCAGTCACGACCTACAGCAGTATCTTCAACTCCAGCCCTAAACTGGCCAGTCCGGCGATGATCCTGTTCGATGACGCTCATGCGGGTGAACAGTACGTCGGGGAGGCGTATAGCATCTATTTCGGTCGCCAAAACGATACCGAGAAGTACTTGGGGCTTCTGAAGATCATGGAACCTGCCCTAGATGACATTTTCCTCCGACGCGTGAGGTCCTCCTACGCGGATTCGACTATCGGTGGCGAGGTCCGAATGATTCTGCCGTTGCGGCAGCCGGGTATGGTTGATGCTCTTGACGGGTTCCTGTCCTCCTTGGAGGCGCCCTACTCCTACCGGCACGCAATGCTCCGGGCGGGATTCTCCTCGTGCTTGGCCTACGTCGCCTATTCTGGCATCCTGATTCGCCCCTACATTCCACCCACTCACAATAACAGTCTTTTCCGGGGTGCGCGCCAGCGCATATACCTGTCCGCCACACTCGGTGAAGGCGGTGAACTCGAGCGGGCGTTCGGAAGACCCGGCATTCGCCGACTCGAGCAACCGGACCGGAGCACGGCCCCACGCTACGGCCGCCGCTTCTTCGTCTTCCCCGAATTTGTTTCCGGTGCCGACACCTCTGCACTAAGTCGCGATATTGTTACGGCGGCCGGGAAGGCTCTCGTGCTCGCTCAACGCACCGATGTCGCTATGACTAACGCCCGGAAACTGGCCCAGGAACATTGGCCGATTCTCGGCGTAGACGACGTGCGCAGGGGCATGGAACCGTTCATTGAGAAGGAACACTCTGTATGTGGATTGGCCGCACGTTACGATGGACTGGACCTTCCCGGGCAGGCGTGCCGCCTCATCGTTCTCCACGGGAAACCCGATCGGATGAACCTGCAAGAGCACTTTCTCCAGAGTAATGCTCAGGCGGGCGTTGCCCTGGATGCCCGCGTCCGGACTCGTATCATTCAGGGGGCCGGCCGATGCACCCGGGGACCGAAGGATACTGCGATCATCATGGTCGAGGGCGACTTGTCAACATATCTCATCCGACCCGAGGTCGTCTCGGCTCTAGACCCCGAGTTGCAGGCCGAGATACGTTTCGGTTCTGAGAATTCGCAGGACGGCACATACGCCGATATGATCGAGAATGTGCGCTGCTTCCTCGACCAAGACCAGGACGACACGTGGCGGGACCAAGCCGAACCACGACTCGCCGAATATCGTCGCGAAGCGACCCAGAGTCCGCACGCTGTGACCAGCTGTCTCGCGAAGTGCGTTGATAAAGAGATCGAGGCTTGGGCCGCGGCGGCCTCTAGATCGTGGCAAGACGCGGCACGGTGCGCGCACGAGGTCGTCAACATCGTCGGGAGCGGGGGCAGATCCGCAAAGCAGTATCAGGCATTCTGGAAGTATCTGGAGGCCGCTTGGACGGACATCGCGGCCGAGGAATCGGCAGACGAGACCGGGAGGGCAGCGGCACGGAGTCTTGTTGACGACGCGGCCAGACTCGCCGGGATGTGCTCGTGGGTGCGCCAGATGGCCCCTTTCCCGGAGATGGACGCGACGGCAATGAGTCCCGTCGACAGCACCGCAGTCAACGCAATCGTCGCAGTACTCCAGGGGAAACTCAAAGAGAATATCCAACATGCCAAACTCGATCGGATGGCCGCAGCCCTTCAAGAGCGCGATCCCGGCCAGTTCGAACCTGCACTGTCCACACTAGGGCAAATGCTGGGAGCCGAGGCATCAAAGCCCTCGAATCCGGGCAGATGCGACTCGACCTGGTGCTGGGACAACCGGCTTTGGTTGGCATTGGAGGCCAAGAGCAATCACGAGCCGAACGGTACTGTGCCGCAGAAGGACATTCGGCAGGCGAACGGCCAGCTTAAACTTCTATCAGAAGACCGATCCTGTCCTACGATCCCACCGAGCAGTGCAACAATCATCATCTCCCCGAAACCCGCCGTCAATCATGACGGCATCACCATTGCAAACGAGCACGTATATCTCGCGAACCCCGACGCCATCAGGCAGATCGCAGCCGATACGGCCTCAGCATGGAAGGACCTCCTTAAAGGCAGAAAACATCGGGATACCGCGGCTCTGCGCGTTTTCGTCAGTAGAATCTTCCAAGATCGCGGACTCCTCCCCTCGAACATTCACGCTCGACTGACGCAGAACCCGATCCGCTGACCAGCGGATCGCGATCAGAATCTTGATCCCATTTCTTCGGAGCGAACAAGGGGCCGAACATCGGAGCCCCTCAGAGTGCGTACATTCAAGCAGATCGGACACGGGACCCGAAGAGGAGGATCGACACGACCATCATTAATTCGCCACCCCCAGGAGTCTGTCGCGGATTTGATCACCATCAGAGAGGTCCTGACGACGACCCCGACTCAACCACAACCCATCCGGACCGGATTAACCTGCATCTTCGTGCTGAACCGATTGTGTGCGGAGACTCGACCCGGAACGTCAGGCGCTACCGTTTATGCGCCGCATAATCGACTCCCAGACGAAGGCGACAGCGAGGATGACGGTTAGAATCGCGCCGACGAGAACCGGCACTGTCAGCAAGAACAAGGCGAGTTTCTTCAGAGCGAACTCGGGATTCATCATATTCTGGATGACATTCAGAAGGTTGCACAGGCTGTGGCCCGCTATCAGGGGCAAGGCTCTGCCGGTGCGCAGGTACATCAGCAGAGCCAGACCCGCCCACACCGCGATACCGACGGTGACGGAGAGTCCGTAGTAGATATGAAAGGACACCCTCAGCACCACCAAGATCGCACAGAACCAGGGCAGACTCCTGCGGCGCCCGAACAGGAGCAGAGGAACGGCCACGAGGGCCAGTTCCTCGAGCGGACCCGCCAAGACGGACTGAACAGCACTCAGGACCGGCTGACCGCTGCCCGGGTGGGGAGAATCAGCCCCGAAGACCGGCACCCGGGTCAGCAGCCCCGCGACGACCAGATCGGTCCCCACTACGAACCCAACAGTTATGATGAGCATGTACTGGCTGGTGAGCCTGACCGCCGCCCAGAATGATGCGCGCGCCGCCAGAGGCGCGGGAGGACGACGGAGCCGCTGGTAGACGACTATGAGGACGATCGCGGCGGACACCTGCCAGGCAATACAACCAGCGGTGAGAGTACTCACCCACTCGCCGCCCGCGGCCAGAGCGAGACGATAGCGTATTGCCTTGTAGAGGCCGTCCCCCCAAATCAAGGCGTAGACGGCCGCGGTGACGGGCAGCGCCCACCAGCCGATCACGCACCTGGGGGAGCGCTCGAAGACGGGATGGCGCCAGTCGCCGATGATGGCGGCCGACAGGGACGTGATCGAGAGCGTCATGGACACCATGATGAGCGATGATGTCCCGACGGCGTGCTCGCCAGGCGGGGTCTTCGGCCTCCGGCGCGGGGCGTCGTCCCGGGTTGGCGCGCTATTGCGGGCATTCGCCGTCGGGGGTGAACGGGCACACGTCCTGCGGTCGGCGCCATGCGCGCTCCGAGTCGACCCGGCGGATGAAGGCGTCCGTGAACGAGTATTGCCGGTTCAACCAGCGGGCGAGGACCAGCACCGAGACCCGCTCGACTCCCCTGTGCCGCATACCCCAGACGGCGGAGAGCATGGCGGCTCCACTGACCCAGGTGTCATCAATGATCAGGACGTGCGACAGGCCCTGGCAATCGCCGATGTCGAAGGCGTCGGCGCGCACGCGGCGGTCCGAGGTCGATCCCGGAGTCGGGCTCAGCTCCACCGTCGGCAGGCCTTGGGGAAGCGTGCGGGAGCAGAGCCGCTGGAGCGGGCTCAGCACACCGGGTACGTGGTGGGTGCGGCTGGGTATGACGGCGACCGCGTCGAGGCTGGCGCCGGCAAGCGCTTCGGCGCAGCCCCGGTGCTCCAGGCCGTGCTCCAGGAGGAGCCGGACGCCGTCGAGCGCCTGCCTGTTGGGAGGCGAGTACTTGTACCGGTACATATCGTTGCCGGATGAAGCGCCGCCAATGGCGTAACTGGTGAAACCGGCGGCGTCGGGCCGGTAGGGTGCGCTGGAGCATTTGGGACAGAACTCGAGATCACCGGTCGGGGTGCGGCACAGGGCGCATAATCCCGCGCGCAGCTGCTCGGGGACCACGGCGGCCCGGTAGTAGCCTGGCAGGGGGCCGGTCATGCGGTGAGTTCCCGCGGAAGGTCCTCCGCCCGGGCGCGCTCGGCCTGGAGGTCGTGGACCTGGGCGAGGATGTCGTCGGTGCGGTCGGCGACCAGCGCCCGGTCCGTGCGGGCCATCTCCCGCCCCCAAGAGGTGTGTTCTGCGACGCGGCGGGCCAGGATGACGCCGCGGCCGTGCTCGACCGCTCTCGCCGCCTGGGTGCGGGTGCCCGAGTGCTCGCCGGCCGCCACGACGAAGGTGGTGACGCCGTAGCCGCTCATGACCGCGTTGCGCATGGGGAAGCTCGCGCGCCTCACTGTGGCGCCGGGCTCGAACTGGGTCATGACCAGGCCTCCGGAGTCGGTGATGCGGGCGCGCAGGTCGGTGTTGGCGCGCGGGTAGGTGCGTTCCAGTCCGGTGCCCATGACGGCCACGGTCCGCCCGGAGGCCCCCAGGGCGGCTGCGTGGGCCGCGGTATCGATCCCGGCCGCCAGGCCCGACACCACCGTCAGGCCCGCCCTCACCAGTGCAGTTGAGACGTAGCGGGCGACCTGCAGGGCGTCGTCGTCGGCGTCGCGCGAGCCCACCACGCACACGCCCTGGTCATCGGGGGCCAGGTCGCCCTGGTAGTAGAGCAGGGCGGGGGCCTCGCGCACCTCGCGCAGGCGCACTGGATAGGCCCCGGACAGGACGCTGACCAGCCTCATGCCCTGCTCGATCCACTGCTCGACGTCGCGGCGGGCCCGCTCCAGGACCGGGTCGTCGAGCAGGGCCGGACCGGTGAGCTCGGCCAGGACCTCGCCGGGGTCGCCCGAGTCGAGCAGCATTCGGACCCGGTCGGGACGGGACAGGCCGCGCTTCTTGGCGCGCATGACCGCCAGCACCGCCGCGAGGGTCTCCACGGATTCCATGCTCTTCATCGTAACCGTGCAAAGCCCCTCCCATGGAAGAGATCGCCGGATGCGAATTCTGCGCAGGTCTCACCGTCGGCGTCCGATGTCGGCGAGCACGGCCCTGGCCAGGGCCGGACCGGACAGTCCCTCGGGCAGGGGCGGGGCGCAACCGACCCCCGGACGGGGGGAGACGGCGGGCGGAGCGGTAGAGGAGTTATCCACAGGAGGGCGGAGACCCGTCGGGTCCCCCCTCCTGGGAGAGGGGCCGGCAGCCACTGCCGCATGGACGAACCCGCCCGATTCCAACGACTCGTTTTCAACTCGGACCCCCGCGCCCCCGCGAGCGCCCGCCCGCGCCGAGTCGGGGCCGGACTCCTGCTTCCGTCTGCCCCTGACCATGCGGATGGTGCGGATCCGCTCCAGGCGGGCCCGCGTGCGCGCGGCCCAGGCGGCCATCGCCGCCGTGCGCTCATCGCGCGCGGCCTCCACCAGCTCGGCGAGCATCGCCTTGTCGATGCGGAAGAACGAGGGAACGGGCCTGCCGTAGCGCACGCCCCCGCGCTCCCAGGAGATCAGGCCGAACGACTCCAGGTCGTTCAGGCACTGGCGGGTCCACCGCAGCCCGTACCCGGCGGCGGCCGCCACTTGCTCGATCGTCGTGGCGCCCTGGGCGGCCCCGTAGGGCAGGCGGGCCGCCAGACCCGCCAGGACCGCCCGCAGGCCCTTCCAGGGCCTGCCCGACAGTGGCCCCCACCCCTGCCGCTTGAGCGTGTCCAGAAGCATGTACAGGGGCCAGCGGGCGCGAGCGGGCCGGGGACGGCGCCTGACCCCGATGGACCGACTCATCGTCCGGCCCTCCCGGTCTCGGAGTACGGGCGCGGCTTCCGCCGTCGGCTATCGGGCGTGGTGCGAGTGCTCATGCACCAGTAGTGGACGGCAGCGCCCCGCACGCGTCGCGCCGGCCGCCGAGGGAGTCTTCTCGAGTGGGACAGACGCGGTCCCGGTGGGCCCCGGGGGACGTCAGTCGCTGAGCCACCACCTGCCGTGCTGCTCGGACACGTGGAAGGAGCAGCGGCCGGAGTCGTCGTCGGCCGTGGTCACGTAGACCATGACGGAGGTGGAGTCGTCGCGGTTGGCGGTCTTGACGTGCGCGGTCAGCTCGCCCTCGAGATCGGCGCACACGCCAGTGGCCCGCTTGAGGGCGGTCAGGTCCCGGCAGGTGCTGGCGGTGCAGACCTCGTCGGTGTCGTGATCCACGATGGCGTACCCGGTGATATCGCGTCCCTGGCGGGCGGCGGTGACGACGCCGATCGCCAGGGATCGGGGGGAGGACTGGTCGATGCCGTCGGATCCTCCGGATGTCGAGCACGCCCCGGTCAGCAGGACGAGGAGGGCCGTGAGGGCGGGAAGAGCGCGGTGCACGGTGGGGCTCCGAGACTCGGTAGCCGGACGGAGTTTAATCCGCCCCGAGGCGGCGCTCCTATGAATGGGGGTCAGGAGGCGGATCTTTCGGCGCATGACGCGATGCTCCCCTTTCCGTCAGGTGTGGGATTAGGGCTTGGATGCAAATTGGAGAACGCGTTTGTTGCATGTCACGCGGAACCGACATCATCGTCTCCTTACCCCGACGCGCGCATCAATTCTGAAGATACCATTTTCCGTCGAACTCGCGCACGCCGAAGCCGCAATCATAGCCTCCGCGCCCATCATCTATCTCTACACCACCGTAGTTCTCGGCATCCTTCGACGGGTCGTGAGTATAGGTGATCAGCTCCCTGGCGGCCTCAACATCGCTCACCGTCTGGGGACAGGCGTCGGTCTGGAAATAGCGGGAGTAGTAATAGTCGCACTCCGAAGGGTCGTCGGCGCAGACCGTCGCATCGTCCAGGGAGGTCAATATATCGCTCCGACCCGTATCGCTCGCAAAAAACACGTGCGCTGCGGCGTCGTCCTGCCCCTTGGCCTGGGCCAGCAGTGCCGTGTAGAGCAGTCGTTCGGGACTGGACTGGTCGATGATGGATGGGATGATGGGCGCCTGACGACCGCTCTTCGTCGCGTCGGCACTCGTGCCGCCGGAGCATGCGGATATCGGGGCGAGGGCGATCAGCAGGGCGATTACGATCACAGCACTCCTGCGCACAACGGCCGCCTTTCTCCAACGGATTGGTCCCGCGTCATAGTGTGACCCCGAACCCTGCGTGTGTGCAAGAGCACAGTGCGGGGTTCGGGGCCGAACCAGACGGCGAGGCTCGTCTATCGTCCGGCCTGCCGGGTGGCCGAGCCCGTGGCGCGGTAGGAGGCCCGGCGGGCCTGGACTCGTCCGATGGTGCGGGGGCCGTAGGAGCGCACGGGCACCCGTCTGGCGGCGCCGGTCCACGCGGACCCGGTGCGCACCGCTCGGACGGCCCGCCGCGGCGGGGTCGCCGGTGTTGCTGGCGACCGCGAGGGATCTTCCGCGGGCTGCGACGACGCCGGGGATGCGGCATCGTCCGGGTTCGCGGCGGCCCGGTCGGCGCGATAGGCGCGCACCCGCCCGGCGAAGGAGCGGCCGGCCATCACGGCGGCCGCCCCCGCGGCCAGGGGAGCCCCGCCGACGGCTCCGATGGCGAGCACGCCCGCGGTGCGGCGGATGGCCGGCGCGGCCCGCTGCACCCGGCCGGCCGCCTGCTTGGCCCGGTCGATCGCCCGGGAGGCGGCGACTACCGGCGCGGTGTACGGGTGCTCCCGGCGCTCGGCCAGTGCACGGGACGCCTTGTCGCGCACCCCCGTCACAGCGGCGCGGGTCTCCGCCGCTGCGGCACGCAGGCCCGCCTTGGTATTCAGCGGCGCCCGGTGGGCGCGCGTGCCGCGGCGCTTGGGCGTCGTGAGGGCCTTGTAGCGTCCGAGACCGTCCTTGACGCGGTCGGCGGAGCGGTGGAAGCCGTCCTTGATGCGGTCGGCGGCATCGGCGGCCCGGTCGCTGAGTGTCCGGTAGGTCCTGGGCGTGTCGCTGTGGCGGCCCTTGGTGTGGGTGCGCGGCTCCTTGACGCGGCCGCTCCGCTCCTCAGCGGCCCTGGCCGCGCGGGTCTTCTTGGCCTCGACGTCGGCCCGGGCGGCCTCGGCCTTGTCGGCCCGGGCGGCCCGATTGGCCTGGAGCGTGGCGGACTCGCCCTTGTCGGTGGCGTTGATCCCCCGCTGGGGGCGGTTGCCGGTGACCCGGGGGTGCGTCCTGTCCCAGATCCTGCGGGCGGCCCGCCCGCCCAGGCGCCCGCCGCGGCCGGTGACCCTGCCGGCGGCGGAGACCAGTCCGGCTCCGACGGCGCCGCCGATGACGCCGGAGGTGATGCCCCTGCCCCAGGCGGCCATACCCTTGACGGTGAAGGGGCTGGGCAGGGACAGCACGGAGGAGAACAGCCAGTGCACGAACCAGGCGCCCATGGCGGGACCGAGGCTGGCGGCCGTGATGGCGCCGGTGGTGCCGGGGCCGAACATGGTGACGGCGGCGCCGGTGATGACGGCGGCGATGAGCAGGATGACGGAGATGAGCAGTCCCGCGCAGGAGGAGACGAAGGAGGCTCCGAGCAGCTGCTTGGCGGACTGCTTGAACAGGGCGGCGTCGTCGCCCGGGGCGAGTGAGCGCACCAGGGCGGCGAAGATACCTGCGACCATGAACACCAGGATGATCTTGCTCAGCCCCTGCATGGCGGCGATGAGGACGAAGACCCCGGCGTTGATGATGGAGCCGATGGCGTACAGGACGGTGGCGACCCCGGTGCTGGAGCCGCCCTTTCCGTGCAGGGAGTCGAGGTAGTTCTCCTCGGCCTCATGGTCGGGGCCGGTGGCGCTGGCGATGGCGTCCTCGTCGTCCTCCCAGTTGAGGTTGGAGCGCGAGATGTCGCCGCTGCCGGTCCACCACTTCGCGCACGCCGAGTTAGTGCCATTTTTGTCGTCGCTTCCGTCGGCGGCCCTATCGGCCAGGCCGTCCCATCCGGTGCGGGAGTTGGCGGTGGTGGCGTCGGCGGGTGCGCACTCGGCCCACCCCGTCCAGGCGTTGTCGCGCGCCGTGGTCGAGTCGATGTCCATGGCGTGGGAGTCGGCCACGATCTTCTTCGCCTCGTCGCGGGTGATGCCCAGGGACTTGACCAGGTAGGACACGAACGTCGACTTGTCCGCGCTGGCGCCCAGGGACCGGGCCTCCAGGGCGAAGCAGAACACCTGGTCGGCGTAGGGGTTGGAGGTGCCGAACTGGGTGCCCGCCCACACCGGCAGGGTCGCGGCCTCCCACAGACTGGAGACCGTCTCGGGCAGTGATGAGCCCGCAGTCACCGCACCGGAGTCGGGGTTGGTCCACGACGTCTTGTACTCGTCGTGGAGGTAGTCCACGTAGGTTTGCGTCTGCTGGCCGTCGAGGGCGGCGCAGTGCAGGGTCCACTCGCCGGCGACGAGCCCGCTGGAGTCGGAGAGCTTCTGGTAGCCCAGGGCGATGCCGTCGGCGCCGTCCAGGACCGCGCTGGACAGCGCTCCGGACAGGGTGTTGACCGCGCTGTTGGTCTGGGCGACCCACCACCAGGGGCTCGTCCTGCCGGGGGCGTCGGCGGTGGAGGACCGGGCTCCGGCGACCATGGCGAACATGACCGCCAGGACGGCTCCGGTCTTGACGAACTCCTTGATGACCCAGGCGACATTGTTGCCCTTGCACAGCCTCCACAGGGTGGAGCAGATCATCCAGGACAGGATGGCCATGAGCAGTCCCGAGGTCGTCACGGCGCCGCCGATGACGGACACGATCTGGTCCATGGGGTACCCCAGGGTCTTGATGGGGCAGAAACTGGTGGAGGCGTGCAGAAGGTTGGTGGACAGGGACCAGGCCGCGTTCCCGATCTGCATCCAGGCCGAGGCGAAGCCGTCGCGCTGGATCTTCTCGGACACGTCGTTCCAGGCGTCCGCGTCGAGCCGGGAGTGGAAGCCGGTGGTGGCGTCGGCCCACCTGTTGACCGGGAGGAACCCGGAGGAGGACTGGCCGACGTCGGCGGTGCAGACGGTCCCCTTCAAGATGGTGGGGTCGGTGGCGACGTCCCCCGCGGGAGCCGCCGCGCCGGGGCGGGCGGCCACGATCGTGACGTCGATGGTGGTGGCGTCGGCGGTGCCGGAGAAGGCGACGAGGCCCAGGAGGACCAGGATGAGGCCCAGGATGGTCCGTTGGGCGAGGGCGGCGGGTTTCACGGTCACTGGTGCGCCCCCTTCTTCGTGGGCCGGTAGGGAGTGCTGGAGGGGACGACGTGGACGAACCGGGTGGGTTCGGTGTCGACGGGCTCGCCGTTGGCGATGAACTGGCCGTCGTGGTTGCGGGCGCGGCGCATGGCGCGTCGCCACGGCGGCTCGACGTCGTCGACGAGCAGCCACACCGCCAGTGCCGGTGTGATCAGGAGGGCCGGTAGGAGGGCGGCGGGTCCCGTCAAGGGCCAGGCGGCCAGGCCGAGGATGGTGCCCGCGATGACGCCGCCGGTGATGGGGGCGACCCAGGCGGCCGGTATCTGGAAGGTCCAGAAGAACGTCGAGCGTGCCCGTTCGGCGCGCGCCCCCGTCAAATGGGTCAGGTCGTACATCGCGGCCATCAGGGCCCTCCGATCCGCCCTGGCCCGGAGACGGAGACGCCGGATCCCGTTCGCACGGGGTCAGCGGAGCCGGACATAGTCGTCATCGCCCGTGAGATCCGGCTGCGGGGCGGGATCGCCGCCGGCGGCTCCTGGCTGCAGCGCGGAGCCGTCGCCGCCCTCGCCGCCCGGCACCGGGTTCGGGTTCTGGCTGCCGCCGACACCGGTCTGGTTGAGGACGGCGATGACGAGGTTGACGATGGTCTGGAGGATGAACAGGGCGATGGGAATGATGACCTTGGGGGCGATCAGGATCAGTCCCGCGATCAGCGCCCCGGCCAGGAGGGAGCCGTCGCGGTTCTCCACGATTCGTCCGCCCTTGCGCTTTTGCCAGGCCCACCGCACGATGGCGGCGATAATGATGACGAGACCAACGTAGGCCGCGATGGTGAACAGGCCGGTGACGTTGGTGACACCCTCGACGGTGGCAAGGAAGCTGTTCCACAGGGTGACGAAGTCGACGTTGGCGATCATTCGCGACTCCTTTCGCATGTGCGGGGCCGGTTGCCCTTGCACATGCGGACCGCGTCCCGTGGGGCCCTGAGGGTGCGGACGAGCGCGACGATCCGGGGATCCCGTCGGGCGGCCTCGGGGTCGGCGCGCAGCGCCCGCAGGGCCCGCTCAACGGCGAGGGCCGTGTCGTCGACGAATCCGGGTGTGCGCTGCGCCGGCTGCGGCCGGGGACGGTGACTGCTGCTCATGCCCTCTTTCTGTGCGGGGAGCGATTCACCGCTGCGGACGGGGCCTCCCGCATCGAGGTCCGCGTTCATGGTTCTCGGCTCGGCGCGGGCACTGCGCCTCCGACCACCACCTGTGGTGCGCCCGAACGGGCGCGCCGATCCCCGTCGAGAGGAGCGTCGTGAGAATCGTCGAGCTGTACGCCGAGAACGTGAAACGGCTACGGGCCGTGTCCATCACCCCCGACCCCACGGTCCAGGTTATCGGCGGGCGCAACGCCCAGGGCAAGTCCTCCGTCCTGGACGCGATCTGGTTGGCCCTGGGCGGCGGGCAGGCCTCCCGGGCGATCACCCGCCCCGTCCGCGACGGCGAGGACCACGCGACCGTGGCACTCGACCTGGGCGACCTGAGGGTCACCCGCTCGTGGAGCACGGCGGGCAAGTCCACTTTGCGTGTGGAGGCCGCCGACGGCGCCCGCTACTCCAGTCCGCAGGCGATCCTCGACCGCCTGGTGGGGTCGCTGTCCTTCGACCCGCTGGCGTTCACACGCCTGCCCGCCCGCCAGCAGCGTGAGGCGCTGCTCGACCTGGTGGACCTGGACGTGGACCTGGACGAGTTGGAGGCGCAACGCGCGGCCCTGTACGCCGAGCGCACCCAGGTGGGCCGCCGGGGCAAGACCCTGGGCGAAGTCGCCGTCGATGAGAACCTCCCCGAGAGGGAGACGCCCGTGTCCGACGTCCTCGTCGAACTCCGCAGGGCCCAGGAGCACAACCGCGCCCTCGACATCCTCGACAGCGCCCGGCGCGACGCGCAGAACGACCTGACCGCCGCCCTGGACGCCGTCACCGGGCTCGAGCGCGCACTGTCGGACGCCCGGGACGAGGCCTCCCGCGCCCGGGCGAACCTCGACGATGCGGAACGCGCGCTCGCCCGGGCCGGCGATCCGGTCGATATCGCCCCCATTGAGCAGCGGCTCAGCACCGTGGAGGACGAGAACGGCCGTATCCGCGCCAACAACGCAGCGCGCACCAGGGCGGCAGAAGTCGCCGCCCTCCGCAGGCGGTACCAGGATCTGACCGACCGCATCGCCTCCATTGACGCCTCCAAGGCCCGGGCGCTGGCCTCCGCGGAATTCCCCGTGGAAGGCCTGGGATTCGACGACGCGGGCGTCACCTATCGGGGAGTGCCCTTCTCCCAGGCCTCCAGCGCCGAGCAGATCCGAGTCTCCGTCGCCATGGCCATGGCCCTCAACCCCGAGCTGCGAGTCCTGCGCATCATGGACGGCTCGCTGCTGGACTCCGAGGCGATGGCCGCGATCCGCGAGCAGGTCGGCGGAAGCGGCTTCCAGGTCTGGATCGAGCGCGTGGGAGACGCCGACGCGGGTGCCGTCGTCATCGAGGACGGCCGGGTCGCCCAGTAGGTCGCGGGCCCCTTCCGATCACTACCGGGACAACGGCCAGCCACCCAACCGAGGGGAGACTCCGATGACCGCCACCACGACAACGGCGTCCACCGGCACCAGTGCGGACAACGTCCTGAATGCCCGCGGGCCGGGCGCCTACCCCGGCATCCCGGCCGATACCTACCACGCCGATACCCGCAGCCTGTCCTCGACGGGGGCGAAGCGGATCCTGGACTGCCCCGCCCGCTTCCGGTGGCGGCAGGACCACCCGACAGGTTACGTGGCGGCGTTCGAGCTCGGCCACGCCGTCCACGCCCTGATCCTGGGCGCCGGGGCGGACCTGCACGTCGTGAAGGCGGACTCGTGGAGGTCCAAGGCGGCCCGGACGGAGAGAGCGGAGGCGCTGAAGGCGGGGAGCACGCCCCTGCTGGAGGCTGAGTACTCCCAGGTGCTGGACATGCGCGACGCCCTGGCCGCCCACCCGATCGCGGGCCCCCTCTTCGCACGCGAGGACAGGGTGTGCGAGACGTCCTTGTACTGGGACGACCCGGATACGGGCGTGGCGTGCCGGGCCAGGCCCGACTGGTGGTCCGCCGACCGCCGCCTGATCGTGGATCTGAAGACCACGTCCCGCAGTGCCGCACCCACGGAGTTCGGGCGCACAGCCGCCGTTCTCGGCTATCACCTCCAGGCGGCCTGGTACCTCCAGGGCGTGCAGGCCATTGTCGGAGTCGAGGCGGCCTTCGTGCACGTGGTGCAGGAGACCGCCCCGCCCCACCTGGTGTCAGTCGTTCAACTCGACGCCGAGGCCCTCCAGGTCGGCGCCGAGCAGGCCCACCGGGCACGCAGCCTCTACGCCCGGTGCCAGGAGACCGGGAGGTGGCCCGGGTATCCGCCCACCGTCCACTCCGTCCACCTGCCGGGCTGGTACCTGGCCCAGCACGACATGGCCGAGGAGGCCGCCGAGGGAGGAGCGCTCTCATGAGAAGCGAAGACCGGACCGTTTCAGCCGCCGCCCTGACCGGTCAGAGCGGCGGTAGCGAGTCCACCGTCGTCGAGCAGACGCGGGCTGTGGCCGAGGTGCAGGCCGCGGTCACCGTCGCCCGCGCCTGCCCGCGCGACCTGGAGCGCGCCCGCAATGAGATGCGGCGCTCCTGCGCCGAACGCGCCTTCGCCGACCGGGCTTTCTACTCGGTCGCCGGACGCGGTCAGGGCCCGTCGGTGCACCTGGCGCGCGAACTCGCGCGCGTCTGGGGGAACATCGACTACGGGGTGCGGGAGATGCGCCGCGACGACGTCGAGGGCGTCTCCGAGGTCCAGGCCTACGCCTGGGACCAGGAGACCAACACCCGCACGGTGCGCTCCTTCATCGTTCCCCACGCCCGCACCACCAGGAAGGGCCGGCAGCGGCTGACCGACCTGGGGGACATCTACCTCAACAACCAGAACCAGGGCGCGAAGGCGGTCCGCGAGTGCATCTTCGCGATCCTGCCGACCTGGCTGGTGCAGGAGGCCCAGGATCTGTGCCACGCCACCATAAGCGGCGCGGTCGTCGCCGACGGCCTGGAGACGGCTGTCGAGGGCGCCGTGAGCGCCTTCGACGCCCTCGGCGTGAACCAGGTGATGCTCGAACGCCGCGTGGGACGCCCCAAGACCGCATGGACCGCCGATGACGTGGCACGACTGCGCGTGGACCACAAGTCGCTGACGCGCGACGGCGTCCCCGTCAGCGAGATCTTCGAACCCGCCACGATCGACCCCGCCGTCCTGACCGGTCCGATGACCCCGCAGGATTCCGGCCGCAGGACGTGACCCCCTCCTGCCCCGGCGGTGCGCTCCGGTGACGGAGCGCACCGCCAGGGGCGAAAAGCCCTCACCCGACCACTACCGGGAATGCCATCAACGGCAGAAAGGACACCTTCATGCGCGTGCGTCCTCAAATCACCATCCATGCGGACTCCTCGACCGGCCGTCGGCGTCCCGCGTCGGGCGGGTCCGCCGTGGTCTCCGCCCCCTCGGTGGGAGAGCCCCTGACCATGCGGTGGAGGCTCCCGCCCGGCGATGAGCCCCTGGCCCACAGGGAGCTCGAGGCCCTGGCGGCCCTGGCCGGCCACCTGCGCGAGAGGGGCCTGGTTCTGTGCACCCGCCCGCAGGTGCGGCTGACGTACGGGCGGACGGCGATGATCACCGTCTCCTGCCGGGTCCGCCCCGCGGGGGACGAGAGGGCCGGCGTCCGCAGGCGTCGGGAGGGGGCGGTGGCGTGCTGACCCTGACGGATCTGTTCTGCGGGGCCGGCGGGTCCAGTACGGGCGCTGAGATGGTGCCGGGCGTCGAGGTCGTCATGGCCGTCAACCACTGGCGGCTGGCCGTGGCCACGCACGCCGCGAATCACCCGGGGACGGCGCACGACTGCGCCGACATCTCCCAGGTGGACCCGCGCCGCTACCCGTCCACGGACCTGCTGTGGGCGTCCCCGGAGTGCACCAACCACTCCATCGCCCGGGGAATGTCCCGCCGGCGGCAGGCGGAGGCCCGCCGCGCCGACCTGCTCGGACCGCTGGAGGCCGACCCGCCGCCGGGCGAGGAGGCCGCCGTGCGGTCGCGGGCGACCATGTGGGACGTGGTGCGCTTCGCCGAGCACCACGCCTACCGGGTGATCGTCGTGGAGAACGTCGTCGAGGCCGCCTCCTGGGTGCTCTTCCCCGCCTGGCGCTCCGCCCTCGTGGCCCTGGGCTACGACATGCGCCTGGTCTGCCTGAACTCCATGTACGCCGCCGTCGGCGGCCCGCCCGCGCCGCAGTCGCGCGACCGCCTCTACGTCGTGGCCTGGCAGCGCGGCGATGCCGCCCCCGACCTGGAGCCCGTGATCCGCCCGTGGGCGTGGTGCGAGACCCACGGGTGGGTACGGGCGCTCCAGGTCTTCAAGGACCCGGCCAGGAGGGCCGGCCGCTACCGCTCCCAGTACATCTACCGGTGCCCGCAGGCCTCGTGCCGCAACCGGGTGGTGGAGCCGCCGACCCTGCCGGCGGCCTCCATCATCGACTGGACCGACCCGGGCACGCGGATCGGGGACCGCGAGCGCCCCCTGGCGCCCAGGACCCTCGACCGCATCCGGGCCGGGATCCGGCGCTACTGAGGCGGAGACTGGGAGCCGCTTTCCCCGGCCGGACAAGGCGCCGACCGGGCGCCGTCCGCCGCCGCCGAGGTGCTGCGCGCCCGGGCCGACAGCACCCCGCCGTCGGCCGTTCAGCCGTTCATCGCCGAGCTGCGCGGCGGGGGCTCCGACGCCAGGCCCGTGACGGACCCTCTTGCCACGGTGACCGCCTCGGGCAACCACCACGCGCTCGTCTGCCGCGGGGCCGCGCCCGATGGCGCGCCCGCCGGGCTCCTCGTGCGCAACAACAGCGCCCGCGGCGGGCGGGCGCACCTGACGACCCCCGCGAGCGAGCCCGCGCGGACGATCACGGCCGCCGGGCGCCAGTCCCTCCTGACCGAGCGGACGACCGACCTGGACGACGTCCGCTTCCGCATGCTCACCCCCGACGAGGTCATCCGCGCCATGGCCTTCCCCGGCGACTACGTCGTGCTGGGCAACCGGCGCGAGAGGGTCCGTCAGGCCGGCAACGCCGTCACCCCGCCCGCCGCCCGCGACATCGTCGCGGCCCTCTCCCGGGCGCTGATCCCATGACCGGCCCCGCCCCCTACCACCGGGACGCGGCGGTGACGGTCTACCACGGGGACTGCCTGGACGTCCTGCCCGTCCTCGACGTCGAGTCCGTGGACGCCGTCATCGCCGACCCGCCCTACGCCCTGTCCTTCACGGGGCGGGAGCGGGACCGCCCCGCCATGCTCGGACATCTCGCCACCGGCCGCGAGCGCCGCGGCGCCTTCGCCTACGGCGGCGCCCACACCCGCGGCGTCGCCGACTCCGACCCCCGGGCCTTCCAGTCCTGGTGCACTGCCTGGGCGGGCCAGTGCCTGCGCCTTCTCAAGCCCGGCGGGCACTTGCTGGCCTTCGGGGCCCCGCGCACCTGCCACCGCCTCACCGCCGGAATCGAGGACGCCGGATTCGAGATCCGCGACTCCATCGCCTGGCTGCACGGGCAGGGCCTCCCCAAGTCGAGGAACCTGAACGGCGCGCACGAAGGATGGGGCACCGGTCTCAAACCCGCCCACGAGCCGTGCACGGTGGCCCGCAGGCCCCTGGAGGGGACGGTCACCGCCAACGTCCTGGTCCACGGGACCGGGGCCCTGCACATCGGCGCCTGCCGCATTCCCACTGTCCCGACCGGGGACAGGACCGTCCGCGGTGGGGCGGAGCACGGCAGATGGCCGGCCAACGCGGCCCTGGACGCCGCGGCCGCCGCCGAGCTCGACGCCCGATCCGGCGCCGGGCGCGACGACGCCGCCGGCCCGTCCCGGCTCCTCCCGGTCTTCCGCTGGGAGCCCAAGGCCCCCGCAGCGGAACGGCCGCGCGTGGCCGGCGTCGCCCACCCCACCGTCAAGCCCCTGAACCTCATGCGCTGGCTGGTGCGCCTGGTCACCCCCTACGGGGGAACCGTCCTGGACCCCTTCGCCGGGTCCGGCACCACCATCCAGGCCTCCCTGGCCGAGGGCGTGCGCGCTATCGCCGTCGAGCGCGAGGAGAAGTACCTGCCGCTCATCCGCGAGCGCATCGGCCGGGCCCGGGAAGTGCCCCTCGACCTGTGGGGCGGAGGACCGGCATGAGAATCGTCTTCCAGATCCCCCGGGGAATGTGGATGAGCGCGAACCGGCCGATCACCCACCACGCGCAGCGGGCCCGGATCGTGCGGGACCTGCACGCGCTCGCGGCGTGCACCGCATGCCGGGCGGGTGCCGGGGCCCTGCCCGAACCCTGTCTGATCACCTGGCAGATCGCCTACCCCAAGGGCACTGGCGTCAAGGCCGACCCGCCCAACGCGGCGCCCACGACCAAGGCTCTCCTGGACGGACTCGTGTCCGCCGGGCGCCTGTCCGACGACAACCCGACCGTGGTCACCGCCCAGACCTTCACCCGCGGTCCCAACACCGAGCAGCGCGGCCTCCACAGGATCACAGCGACCATCACTGACCCCTGGGAGGCCCCGTCATGACCGGCAGTCGGCGGGATGGGGAGCGCGCGCCCGGAAGGCCGCCCGCGTCCCCGCCGCCCGAGCTGGTTCCCCGCCACTCCTGTCATCAGCCGACCTATACACCTGAGGAGATCCAATGGACACCATCACCCCCATGCCGCACGTCGGCGAGACCTGGCGCGTGTGCGCCACCGGAGAGCCCGTCGCGGTCACCGACTCCTACGCCACCGCGATCACCGGCGGACGCGTCGAGGTCGCAAGTGCTCGCGGACGCCGGTGGAGCATGTCCCTCGCGGCGTTCCGCTCCCGCCACGAGCCCATCATGACGCACCCGCGCCCCCTGGACCGGGCCATCGCCTTCGCCATGGCCGTTGGCGACGGCGACTACCACATGCGCGTCGACCAACCCGATCAGATGCGCCTGGCCATGCTTACCCGGGATGCCGCCATCGCATCCGCTGGTGGCGACGCCGACGCACTGGCCGGTACGGCCGCGTGGGCCGCCTCCTGGGTTACCGTCCTCGACACGGCCGGCCTCCCCGCCACGACCGAGGTCACCCGGCGCATGCGCCGCGAAGACATCCTGACCCACGACTGTCGAGCCGCCGTCATCACTCCCTGCCACCCATCCATGTCCGATACGCACTGGGCGGCAATCCTCATCGAAGCGGTTGGCAAGGTCGCCCGCGCCCTGGTCCCCGACGCAACCAGCCCCACCGGTTGCGCCGGGGATCTGCGCGCCGAGCTGGTTCAGGTCGCCGGTGTGGCCCTGACCTGGGCCGCCCGCCGCCTCGATGATGCCGAGAAGGAGGAAGCCTGATGATTATCAGGGTCCGCACGGGCGGTGATTGAGCCTTTCTCACCAGGAGGGCCCTCGGACTGGCCGGGATCGGCGTGATGGCGTAGGAGGGCCCGGGACGACGCGGGGCGGTGCGGCCCCCATGCGCGCTGCCCCCGCTCCGCACCCATCCTTCCCGCGCCACCGCGCCGATCCCCGTCCCTGGGCCGTCGGTTCCGGTGAGAAAAGCTCATTGACTGAAACGCGGGGCTCAGATCGCCGTTGGAACCAATCCCCGGATGAAGTCGCGCATGTCGGTCTGGTATAGGTTCATCGCTCTCGCCGCCTCGGCCACCCCGACCCTGTTCGTAGATCCGTACATGACTTTGCGCAGAAGTTGGGAGCCCTCGGGGATGACGCCGCCCGGCTCGGACGAGCGGTAACCGCGGTCGGACAACTCCATGCAGATGCTCCGGTACTGCCAGGCGCTGAGAAGATTAAGCTCGTGGAGACGGTGGGTCATAGCCATCGCGGATACCGCCCAGAATGAGCGGGCGGCGAGGATACGATCCACGCTCGCGTTGCGCATGGACTGGGCGAAGACGCCGCTGTCCGGCATGAGAAGGCTCGCCGCGAACCGGTTCGCCTCGGTTTCCCGCTTCTTGGACTCGTCAGGGCGCATCTCCTGCTCTCCGTGCAGAACCAGGTGCCCGAGCTCGTGCGCGGCATCGAATCGCTGGCGTTCTGCCGATTTGGACGTGTTCAGGAAGATGTATGGGGTACCATCCCAGATGAGGCAGAAAGCGTCGATGTCGTCGTGTTCGTGGTTCAGTGCGGCGAAGCGCACACCCTTGGCCTCCAGTAGGTGGACCATGTTCTTGATCGGCCGGTCCCCGAGGCTCCAGCGGCGGCGCACAATCTCGGCGGCGTGCTCGGGTACGAACCCGTCCAGGATGGGGATCTGCGGGGACGGGAGACGGAATCGGGATTCGATGATCCCGAAGAACTCCACAGTAAGTCTTGCGTCGGCCAGCACGGCGTCACGTCTGGCGGCAGATGTCTTGCTGAGCTTCCGGAAACTGACTGCGGTGATCGGGATATCATCCACCGCTTCCCGGGCGAAGAACTCCGGTGGTGTGCTCAGCGCGTCGGCGATCCTGTGGATCGTCTCATCGCTGGGAGCATTCCTGCCATTCTCATAATTAGTCAAGGAGCGGAGAGAGACTCCGCTCCGCTCGGCAAGCCTGGTCCGTGTGAACGCTCGCCTTTGCCGGGCCAGTCGGAGACGAGAGGGAGTGAAAGCATTCATGGTGTCATAGTGGTTGGACGTCCACATTGACGTCGTCGTCATCGGGTCGGTCGAACACCGACAGGTCCCCGTCGAGGTCGAGGAATCTGACCATGATCCGATCCTCCCAGTTGGTGACGAAGCCATTCTCGTCCATCTCGGAGGGTCGGGAGAGCTCGAGGTTAAGACCGCGCTTGGTGCGTTCGTGGATCAGCAGCCAGAGAGGGGCGGTTTCGGCCACGGCGGCCTCCACCCGCTGCTCGACCCCGGGGACATCTAACATGGCTGGCGTCCGCACCGTGGGGACCGCGAGCGATCCGCGGGTCGCCTTGCCCTTCCTGACGCGCGGCTTAATCTTGCGGTCATGGTGGGCCACGTGCGTTCCCGAGGTGACCGTGAAGGCCAGCAGATTATCGGGGTGCAGGAGGCGGGGTTGTTGGTTGACGTAGACGCAGACCCACGACGGTGCCAGGATCCTGGAGAAGTTCTCCATGGAGTCGTGATAGATGTCCGTCCCGGGTGTGGAACGCAGAGCCATCGACGTCCGGTTAGTCGCCCGCGACAGACCAGGGCGCAGGGCCATGTGGATCAGGTCCGAGGACAGGCCGAACTCCGCCAGGCGACGCTCGTCGTCGGATGCGTCGGAAGTGGTCGGGCGGACGACTGACATGGACATCGAGTTCCTCTCAAACGACTGGATGCCCAAAACTCTACCACACTTGTGGTCCAGAAATGTGCAACCCACTCCCGGGCGGGGGCGTTCAGCGGCGCCCCGCGGAGGCGAACCAGAACCTCCACGTCCCGTCCGTGGTGCGGCGGGCGCGGTCGGGGGCGGGCGTCGTCGGCAGGGGGTGGACCTCCCTCAGGGCCGTCCACGCGGCGTCGCCGTCAGTCTGCTCGCACCGGTAGGTGATCTCCTCTACGGTCATCCCCATGTCGTCGAACCTGCCGTTGACGCCGACGGCGCCATCCCTCTCGGCGACGGCCAGCACCTCGCCCGGCGCTGGCGTGCCCGCCCAGGCCCGTTCCCCCAGGGCCCGGGTCAGGGCCGCGGCGTCGGATCCGGCCACACCGCGGAAACGGCGGGTGTGATTCTGCCCCTCCGCCAGGCGCAGCCCCGGGATGAGCAGACTCGCGGGATCGACCATGTGAGCGGAGACGGCCCGGCGGGCCTCCTCCCATCCCCTGGTGCGCTTGCGTCCGGTGACGGCGCGCCCGGCCCAGGCCGAGTCGTCACCACCGCTCAGGGGCTTTCCCACCTCGGCGGGGCAAGTGTGGTCGACCTCGCCGGTCACCACGCAGTAGAAGCGGCCGCATGCGGGGCACTGCTCGCCCTCGACGCGACGCATCCGGCCAGCGACCTCACGGGAGAAGACGCGGCCGGCCGACCCGGTGAGCATCCGCTCGTAGACATCCCTGGGCGACTGCCAGGCGTAGGTCGACCCGTCCAGGGTTGTGGCGTACAGGACGCCCTCATGATCGTTGTAGCCGATCTCCCGCAGCGCCGAGGAACGCACCGCCGCCGGCTCGGTGCCGGCGCGCCGCTCGGTCTCAGCGGCGAGCCCGGCCATGGACCCGAACTCGTTGAGCGCGAAGGTCGGGTGCTCGTTGCCCAGCACCCACGACACCTGCCGTCCGGCCATCGCGCCCGTCTCCTCGTCCATGCCCATGGGCTGGACCGCCCAGGCGCCGCGCCCGGTGCGGTGGACCCGGCACCAGCCGGACACGTGCCTGTCGGCGGTGCCCGCCTGGACGGGGATGTCGAAGGTCACTACCCCGGTGTCGGCCATGCGCTCCAACGCCGCCACCGACGGCATCCGCAGCGTACCCGCGTCCCCGGTGTAGGTGTGCTGGATGGTCCGGACCCCGCCGATGCTCATGGCGATCTTCGGTGCCGGATGGTGCAGATCGATCGGAGCGGTGCGCAGCGCGTCGGCCCAGAAGTGACTGGATGCTCCAGATCGTCCGCGGATGATGGACATGGCCGGGGTTGCGCCGGTGCGCGCGATCTCCGTGCGGCGCTCATCGAGTTCACTGGCTGGCGGCGAGGCCGCCCGCCCCGTGTAGCGTCCGCGCTCGTCTCTCAGCCAGTCCGACTCCCTGTATGTGCTCACACCTCCTTCTGTGCGGGGACTCGGGGAAGGAGACTGCCACCAGCGTCGAGAAGACGAGCCGCACCTGGTCAGCCCCGCCAGACGACGCCGGACCCGATGTCGACCGCGTCGACCAATCCGGCATCGGCGACGGAGGCGACCAGGTCGGCCTCGGTGGCCGGATTGATGATGATGACGTTGCCCTCGGGCAGAGGCACATCCGTATAGGGACTGTGGAACGTCCCCAGTATGTAGAGGGGGAAGTCGTAGTTCCAGGCCTTGACATCGGTGACGGCCCGGGCGCCTCGGGCGGATAGGGCCCAGCGGGCGTCGTCGGGCATGAGGTTGACACGCCGCCCGGCGCAAGAGGCCTCGGTGGCGGCGATGATGAGCCTGCGGGCCAGGCCGTGGCGAGCCATGTAGGCCGCCACCTGACCCTTCGCGGCCTCGTCGGGGTAGGAGGGCTCCAGTGAGGCGACGACATCGGCCGGCGAGTCGAAGACCTCCAGGGCTCCTTCCGCGTCGCGCACGGCCAGGTAGAAGGGACGGCCGGACGGTGTCCGCTGACCCTGTCGGATCGTGGTGCTCATATCGGTTTCCTTTGCTCGGAGTCGATGATCCTCGGTAGTGGTCGGAGAGCCCCGTCACCGGATGACGGCAACGGATACCGGTCATATCCACCGGCGCCCGGCGGAGCCGGCTCAGCGAACCAGAGCCTGAGTCAAAGGCCATCGCAGTGCGCGCATCTCACCACACCAGCACCAGTTCGCGCGGTCGGGTCGCTCGTCGTCAGGGTCAGGAGGTCGCAGGCCCGTTGGGCGCGTCCGGTGCGCGCCAGGGCCCCGGCGGCCAGGCGGGCCGCCCGCGGGTCGGTGGGGGCGTAGACGGCCAGGCGGGCGTCGTCGTGGTCGGCCAGGTCGGTGAGCACCACCTGGCGGGTGGCGGTCATCAGTCGTGGCCACGCCGCATCCAGGTCCGTCCACACGCGTCCGGCCTGCTCCCGGACCCGGCCCGCCAGGACCGCGCGCACGGCCGCCGGGATGAGACCGCCGTCCAGCTCAGGGGCGCCGGCGACCGGGTCGTCGAGGTGCTCCCCGCCCCAGGCCACCAGGTCCGCCCACCCGTCGGCGTCGCGCACCCGGCCCGCCGGGCGGGAGGCGATCGCCGCCCGGATCATCCTCAGCACTCTCGTGCGGGAGTCCGGCGGCAGGGCCGTCCACTGGGCGCGCACCGTGGACGCCGTCCAGCGCGCGACGTAGCCGGGGCGGCCCAGCGCGTGGGCGACGCACGCCTCCAGGGTCCGCGGGCCGACCGTCACCGCCCGCGCCGCGGCCTGCCCGGGGCCGTGGCGCGGGTCGGCGCTCATCTGCTCCCCCGTCCCGTCGCGGGCCTCCGGCTGGCCGCGCTCGCGGCCAGTTCGTGGGCGGCCCTGGCTGTCCCTTTGAGCCCATCCGCCCCGGTCGTGTCGTCAACGTCGCCGAAACCCCCCTCGATCTCCAGGCGGGAGGGCGCGCGGGGGCTGTCGGCGGTGTCGTCCAGGGAGGGGGTGAGTCGCGCGATGTCGCGCGCATCCGGTTCGGGATGATCACTTCGGGGTACCCCGAGGTCGAGCAGCCAGGAGCTCAGTTCTTCGACCCTGGCCCAGTAGCCCTTCATGACGCACGGGGCCTTGCCCTCCAGCTCGGCCACGCCGACGCCGCGGCTGGCCGTCTCGTCGGATCGGATCCACTCGGGCACGCGCGGCACCGACCGGGGGTCCAGCAGGGCGTGACCGCGCGCCGTGTCGTTGGGGTTGGCTCCCAGCAGTACGCGATTGGCCAGGTTCATCTTCAGCGGCACGCTCACATTGGTGTTGGCCTGGGCCATCTGGGTCGACAGGGCGACCCGAATGCCGACGAACCGCATCTCGGCCGGCAGCTTGTTCACCGTGCTGATCAGCGTCTGGGTCACCAGATTCTTGGTCAGGGCCTCGACCACCAGCGGATGGTCCTTGGGGACGCCCTTCGGGACGGGCTCGAGCGCGAACAGGCCGGTGACCTCGTCCACGACGACCAGCAGGGGCGCGGGGCGCGTCCGGGCGGGCAGGTCCTGGATCTTCTGGGCCCCGTGGCGGCTCAGGACGCCGGCTCGGTGCTGCCCCTCCTCGTAGATCAGGCGCAGGACGGCCAGGGCCTGCTCCTTGGAGTCGCATCCCCACCCGCCGGGGCGGCACAGGTTCTTGCACCAGGTGTAGTCGACAGCCTTGTGCGGTACGGTGACGACCGCGAGCTCCCAACCTCGGGCCAGGCACGAGGCGATCAGGCAGTCAATGAACACGCTCTTGCCGCTGCCCGCGGTGCCCGTGGTCAGGAGACCGGGGGTGGCGTCGAAGTCGAGCTCCACATCGAAGTTGGGCTCACCGGCCCCTCCCAGCCCTCTGCCGATGGGCAGGCTCCAGATCCCGCACCGATCGGAGTCGAGGGGGTAGGGGATCGCGGCCGGGAAGGTCGGCAGCTCACCGGGGCGGATCCGCATAGTCAGGGCCGCGGCGTCCGTCCGCAGGTACCAGCCGGGACGGCCGATGACCGTGATGACCGCCTCGCCGAGCCTGGCGTCGTGCCGCGAGGGCACGTAGCTCGGCGGCAGGTCGACGTCGAAGCCGCCGCCGTCCGCGCCACGCACCCGCACCTCCCACGGCCTGACCCCCAGGGCGGCGGCCAGGGCCTCACGGGCGCGCAACTCGTCGGGGTCGAGGCGCCCCATGGTCGCCCGGTGGCCGTGAGGGTCGAAACCGATCATGACCCACCCCTCGCCGGGATGGCGGGCCTCGTACATCTCGGCGAGCAACGCCGCCTGAGCGGCCCCATCAGCGGGCTTGACCGTATCGGGCAGGGCCACGACTCTCTCGTCGTTGATGCTGACGACGTCCACCTGGCAGGAGAAGTAGGCCCGGCGCTCGACCAGGTCGACGCCGACCAGGCGCCAGGTTCCTCCCAGACGCTCGCCGAGTCGAGGGGCCACCGCCCGCTCGTAGGTCTGTGAGTGAAGGGCGGGGTCGGTGAAGGAGTCTGGCAGGGCCACGGGCTGGATCCCGGTCATACGACCATCGCCAGCGAATCGAGTCTGTTCATGTCCCGTTACTGACAGGGCTTCCGCCCGGCAGGGCGCAGGCCGGGGTCGTCCGTCCACTACTGGGGCGCCACCAACGGGCAACGGGAAGGAACCCCCATGACCAGAAATAGTTTCATCGGACTCGTCCGCGCCGTCAGGCGCGCCGGGACGAGACCGCCGACCAACGGCGCCCGGGCCGCCCGAGCGGCCCGCGACATCATCGGATCCGCCCGCGCCGTCGGCGCGGCCCGGCGGTGCACGGGCCGCGAGCGCGAGACCGTGCGCCGGGCGGCGCTGGTGGACCTGACCCGGGTCGCCCGGGCGGCCCTCGGCATCCCGGCCGACATTGCCCTGAACCGCCCGGGGATGAGCGTGCCCGACGACCTCGACCAGCTCGAGCTGGTCGCCTACGGGCTGGTCGTCGAGATCGCCGCGGTGATGACCGGTGAGCCCGACGACCGCACCGCCCGGACTCCGCTCGAGATCGGTTCCCTCCTGTGCGACCTGGTCGGGCTGGCCGCCTCCCCCGCGCTCGAGGAGACGCGATGAGCGGGGTCGGACGCGCCGGACGGCGCCGGGTCTACTTCTTCTGGTGCGATCCCTTCACCGCCGCGGTGCGGATCGTGATGTGCGCCGGAGTCGTCTTCGTCGCCCGCAGGTGGGTGCCGGGCGCGGTCGAGGCGTTCATGCGACTGGACCCCGTCGCCCAGGGGCGCGCCGCCGCTCTCGCCGTCATGGTGGCGGCCCTCGCCTGGCTGATCAACGGGGCCGCCGTGATCATGATCCGCCGTCCCGTCCCGCCCGCACCGGCCGACGGCGAGCAGCGCCGCTTCGAGCGGTGGGTCGACGCCCAGCCGGAGGCCGGTCGGGACCGCAGGGCCGCCGCCCAGAGGTTGCGCCCCGCCTGGGAGGCGTGGCAGGCCCGGGGCCGCATCGACGGGCCGGGTCGGGCCCGCCACGAGGCCGCCCACGCCGTCGTCGCCCGCGCCCTGGGCCACACGATCCTCAGCGCCGACATTCGTCACGCGGGGGACCGCAGCGGGCACGTCGAGTTCGTCCCGCCCCTGCCCTCGCGCGGAATGGGTCCCGACCTGTGGGATGAGCTGACCATCGCCGTGGCCGGATCCGCCCTGGACCTGGCCGAGGGTCGCCGCCACGCCGGCTCCAGAGATGACATCCAGCTGGCGGAGGCCACAGCCGCCGCCCTGATCTCCACCAATCACACCCCCGAGGGAGCGGACGGGCCCCTCGAGACCATCGCCCGGGCCACGGCCGCCGCCCGCGACCGCGCCACGCGGATCCTCACCGATCACCGGGATCAGGTCGATGCCCTCGCCGCCGTCCTGATCAGGCGACGGTGGCTCACCGGCCGTCAGATCCACGACATCCTCCGGCCCCGGTCGGAGAAGAAGTGAATCACCCTTCTCGGGTATATCCCCTCCGCCCCGTTCGGGGGGCGGAGGGGAGCCCGTCGAAACAGTCAGCCCCGGCATTGCCGGGACAATTTCAATTCCCGCATATTCGATTCCGGCGCCGGAAGGAGCCACCGCAATGCACGCGATCCATTTCCATGAGGATAGCGGTGTCCTCATGATCGTCGTCCGGATCGTTCCGTACGGGGGCCGGTCATGAGCGCGGATTCGGCCCCCCGCCGTCGCGGGGCGCCGTGGCGGCGCCGGGCCCCACGCCACGCCGACGACGCCTCGCGACACGACGCGACGGACGTCGCGACGTTGTCGTCGCCCACGACGGCCCTGACCGCGGTCGTCGCCCTGGGCGCCACCGCGGCCTCCGTGGAGGGACTGGCCGAGCTCATCCACGCCACCGCGGCCCTGTCCGCCCCTATGGCCTGGGCCATCGGGTCGGTCATGGACCTGGCCGTGATCGTCCTGGCCCTCCAGGCGCGCGAGGCCATCGTGACCGGTCGCGGCGGCCGCCTGGAGATGACGCTGACGTGGGTCGCGTCCGTCGCCTCTGGCGTCGCGTCCGCGTCATGGCAGCTGGGCCGCGCCGGCGCCCAGGCCGCCGGCGTGCGCCTCCTGCTGCCGCTGCTGGCGGCCGGCCTGTGGCACCTGAGCCTCGTGGGCGCGCAGCACGCCGCCGATGCCCGCCCCGCCCGGCGCCAGGCGCGCGCCAGCAGGCTGATGCTCGACCTGGCGCTGGCCCAGGCCGATCCGTCCGGCACGGCGCGCGCCGCCCGCCGCGA
>ERZ772827.253-NODE-253-length-30247-cov-5.076444_pt1 | contig 30247 bp, 23 predicted proteins | sample MGYA00580850_ERZ772827 | MGnify/ENA primary metagenome ERZ772827 (study PRJEB29015, sample SAMEA2737950) | human oral metagenome | biome: human oral; feature: human-associated habitat; material: dental | place: China | collected 2145 ... | reverse complement strand
ATCTCCGTGCCGCGCTCTTATTATGATGCTAAGGCTTTAGTCTGCGAAGGCGACCTTGAGCTGCTCCAGCCAAGCGGCAAGGCGCTGGTCGGTAAGCTCGGGTTGATTCGTGGGATCAAGGACGAGGCCGAGGAAGCGACCATCGCGCTCCGCTACCGAATGCTCGTAGCTATAGCCCTCCGTCGAGGTCTCCCCGACGATCGTAGCCCCCAGCTCCTCCATATAGGAGGCGAGGAGCCCCACCCCATCGGCGAAGCTCACAGGGTAGTGCTGCTGATCGCCGAGGCCATAGACGGCTACCTTCCGCCCCGAGAGATCGGCATCCTCCAGCTCGGGGAGGAACTCATCCCAGCTGTCGGGCAGCTCGCCGTCGAAGTAGGTCGGCGTGCCGAGGATGAAGAGCTCGTACTTCATCCAGTCCTCTAGGCGCGTCGTATCAGGGTCGAGGTAGACCACCTCCGAGCCCCAGGCGGCAGCGATGCGCTCCCCGAGCTCTGCGGTCTGTGCTGTGTGCTGGCTGTACACCAGTGCTACAGTCTTCATATACTCTAGTTTATTGGTTTAGTACTCGATAAGCTCCTTGGCTGCGGCGTAGATCTTCTCCTCGCTGGGGAGCGTCGTCAGCTCGAAGCACTTGTGGAAGCCCACGGGCGTGCCCAGTGACCCGACACGATATACGGGTGCATCTAGGTCACGGAAGGCCTTCTTGGCGATCGAGGCCGCCAGCTCAGCACCGAAGCCGCCGAAGACCCGGTCCTCGTGGACGATCAGCACCTTGGAGGTCTTCTTGATGGAGGCGTAGACCGTCTCCTCATCCCAGGGCGAGAGGGAGCGCAGGTCGATTACCTCTACGCTCTTACCCAGGTCACGCTGGATCTGCTCGGCCACGTGGAGCGATAGGAGCAGCGTATTACCGTAGGTGACGAGCGTGATGTCCGATCCCTCGCGACGGATACGTGCCTTACCGAAGGGCACCTCGAAGTCCTCGGGGATGACGGCCGCAGCCTCAGTATTGTTATACTGTCCCTTGGGCTCCATGAAGACCGTGACCCCACGCGAGCGCATCGCTGTACGTAGCAGCCCTGCGGCGTCATCGGCAAAGCAGGGGTAGACGACACGCGCCCCAGGGAAGGTGGTCAGCACCGCCTCGATATTCTGCGAGTGGTAGAGCCCGCCCTGGATGTAGCCCCCTGAGGCCAGGCGGATGGTGATGTTGGGTGAGAACTGCCCATTGCTGCGCCAGTACTCGTGCGTGCAGTTGACGAACTGCTCCATCGCTGGCCAGAAGTAGTCAGCGAACTCTGCCCCCTCGATGACCACGCGGATCTTGTCGCTAAAGCGGCTCATCCCGTTAGCCGTACCGACGATGTAGTCCTCGGCGATCGGGGCGTTGAAGACACGCTTGTGCCCGAACTCCTGCAGCATCCCCTTAGTCACATTGAAGACACCGCCCTTGTCCTTATTCGCTACGTCCTGCCCCCAGATGAAGGTATCGGGGTTGTGACGGAACTCCTGCTTGAGCGTCTTATTGATCGCCTGCACCAGCGTCAGCTCCTCACCCGTGCCGTCGGGGATCCCTGAGCCGTACTTGTCGCCTGGGTAAGCCTCCCCGATGACGTAGTCCATGACGGTGTCACTCGTGGGATCGGGTGCCTGCAGGGCGTTGCGGTTGGCTACCTTGAGCTCCTCGCGCGCCTCGGCCTCGATCTGCTGGAGCTCCTCCTCGGTAAAGCGCTCGTAGCGGAGCAGCATGCGGCGGAACTTAGGCAGCGGGTCGGCCGCCTTGGCACGATCAAGCTCCTCCTGATCGCGGTAGAGGGTGTGCTTATCCGAATTGGAGTGCGCCCCGATGCGTACGCAGGAGGCGGTGACGACGACAGGCGTACGATGTTCTACGGCATATTCGCGCGCTGCCGCCATGGTGTTCATGGAGTCGAAGACGTCCTTACCGTCGCAGAAGAGCACCTTGAGGTGACGGATGCCGGCGTAGTTCTGCCCCACGCGTGGGTTCGCCGTCTGCTCATGCGTCGGCACGGAGATGCCGTAGCCATTGCTCTGCAGGACGAAGATCACTGGGAGACGCTCGCGGGCGGCGCCGTTGATCGCCTCGTAGACGTAGCCCTCGGAGGCCGAGGACTCCCCATGGGAGGCGATGGCACAGCCATCGACCTTGTAGTAGTCCAGGGCACGTGCCAGACCCACAGCCTGGGAGTCGTGCGCCGCGACGCAGGAGGAGATGTTGTGTATGCCCCACTCTACCTTGGCGTAGTGGTCGGACATATGGCGGCCCCCACTGGTGGGGTCGGTCGCCTTGGAAATCCCATTGAGGATCATCTCCTCAGCCGTCATCCCTGCCGAGAGGGCAGCGGTGAGGTCGCGGTAATAGAGGAAGAGGTGGTCCTTACCCCGCTGGAAGGTCTGCCCTATGGCCAGCTGGATCCCATCATGCCCTGCATTGGAGGCGTGGAACTGCCAGCCGATGGACTGGAGGAGATAGCTAGGGGCCTTCTCATCCAATAGACGTCCTAGGTAGAGGAGGTAGTACCAGCGACGGAGGGTCTCCTTGTCCGTCTTCTTGATCCCGTATCTTTTCTTTACTGCGTTCATAGAGCTCTAGTCTTGCTTCCAGTCCTCGAGGTGCTGTGCTATGGCGTGCAGGAAGGCACCGCCTAGCATACCATCGATGATACGATGGTCAAAGGACAGGGAGAGGTAAATCTTGTGGCGGATAGCGATGACATCGCCTGCCTCGGTCTCGAGGATGCTGGGCTCCTTCTCGATCGCCCCAATGCCGAGGATGGCCACCTCGGGCTGGTTGATGATGGGCGTACCGAAGAGCGTGTGCGAGGCGCCATAGTTGGAGATGGTGAAGGTGCTGCCCGTCATCTCGTCTGGGCTCAGCTTGCCCTGGCGGCTCTTGGCCGCAAGGAGGCTCACCTGCTCGGCGATGCCGGAGCGGCTCAGCTTGTCTGCGTCACGCACCACGGGCACGACGAGGTTACCATCAGGCAGCGCCACGGCCATACCCACATGGATGTGCTTGCGCTCGATGATGTTGTAGCCATCGACGGCGGCATTGATGCGGGGGAAGTCCTTGAGCGCCTTGGCCACAGCCTCGATGAAGGGCGTCATGTAGGTCAGGGCAACGCCCTCACGCTGCTTGAACTCGTCCTTGTGCGCCTCGCGCCACTTCACCAGATTCGTGATGTCGACCTTGATGAAGCTCGTCACATGGGGTGCTACCTGCACGGACTGCACCATACGATCGGCGATGATGCGGCGGATGGGATCCATGGGGATGACCTTGTCCTCGGGCCCTACGCTGACAGCAGGAGCGCTGACGGCGGGGCGTGCAGGCGCTGCAGCAGCTGCCGCGGGCTGTGCGGCACGTGGCTGCGGAGCGGGAGCACCCTTCTGCTGCTCGATATAGCGGGTGATGTCAGCCTTGCTGACGCGACCGCCGAAGCCCGTCCCCGAGATCTTGTCGAGCTCGTTCTGACTTACCTTGGCCTTCTTCGCCAGCTCGAGGACGACGGGCGAATACCAGCGCTCGATGCTCCCCTTGGTGAGTGTCTGCTCGACGACAGGGCTCGCTGAGGGCTGTGCGCTCACCGCTGGAGCGGGGCTAGCTGCGGCGGTAGGAGCCGCTACGGGCTCTGCGGCAGCACCAGCTGCGGTATCGATGACTAGGAGCACCTGCCCCACGGGGACCGTCTCGCCCTCCGTATAATTGATCTGCACGACCTTCCCTGCCACGGGCGAGGGGACGGAGGCAGCGGTCTTTGCCGAGGTGACCTCAAAGAGTTCGTCATCCTCCTGGACGAGGTCCCCGACCTTGGCATGGATGACGGTGATGGTACACTCGGTGACGCTCTCCCCAGTCTTGGGGATCTTGATGTCGAATGTAGGCATAGCTTAGTTCTATTGTCTTGCGTGTGTTGTTTGCTTGAATGAAGTGGCCGAAGGCCGCTCCCTAGGAGAGCAGCACCTCGTGCAGGATCTCCCCGACGGTAGGATGCGGGAAGACGTGGCGGCGGAAGTCCTCGACGCTCGTACCGTCGGCGATGGCGATGCCCGCCAGGAGGATCAGTTCGCTGGCGGGCGTGCCGAGGATGTGGCAGCCGAGGATGCGGTCGTTCTCATCCACCAGCACCTTGCACAGGCCAGGTGCCTGTCCCTGCTCCACGACATAGCGACCAGCGTAGGCCATGGGGAGCTTGAGCGTGCGGTAGTAGCGCCCCTCAGCCTGCAGCTGCTCCTCGGTGACGCCGACCCCTGCCAGCTCGGGATGCGTATATACAACGCCTGGGATGGCATCGTAGCGCATAGGATGCCCCGCCCCAGAGACGATATGCTCTACGGCTACCTCACCCTCGCGGATGGCGGTATGTGCCAGCAGCGAGAAGCCCGTGAGGTCGCCCACGGCGTAGACCTGCGGGTGCGAGGTCTGCATGTACTCATTGACGACGACGGCAGCGCGATTCTGCTGGATCGCTAGGCTCTCGAGGCCGAGGCCTGCGCTAAGCGGTCGGCGACCTACGCTCAGCAGGATCTGGCTGGCGGCGATGAGCTCCCGCTCGCCCTTCTTGGTCTCGATGGTGACGCCCTCGGGCGATACCTCTACGACCTTGCTCTCGAGGTGGAACTTCACCCCGCGCTTCTTGAAGAGCTTGCGCAGCGTCCCGGAGGTCTCCTTGTCCATAGCCCCGAGGATCTCGGGTGCCATCTCGATGACGGTCACGGGCACCCCTAGGCTAGCATAGACATCAGCGAACTCCATGCCGATGACGCCCCCACCGATGATGGCGATGTCCTTCGGGAGCTCGGTCGCAGCCAGCGCCTCACGGCTCGTCCAGTAGCTGACGCTATCCAGGCCCGGGATGGGCGGGATGACCGTCTCGCTACCCGTAGCGAGCAGGACGTAGCGCACTAGGTAAGTCTCCGTATCAGTGGCGACACGGATCAGCTCCCCCTCCTGCCCCTCGAGGCGTGCGGAGGCGGGGACGACCGTCACCCCATGCTGCTTCATCTTGTAGGCTACGCCCGAGGTGAGGGTCTTGACGACCTCATCCTTGTGCGCCGCGATGCGGCTATAGTCGGCCTTCACCGCACCCTCGACCTCTATCCCGAGGGTAGAGCTGGCGGCTACATCCTGGTAGAGGTGTGCCGCGTGCAGGAGGCTCTTTGTGGGGATACAGCCTTCGTTGAGACAGACGCCCCCCAGCGTAGCACGCTCGAAGAGGACAACCTGAAGACCCTGATCTGAGGCCTGAGCCGCAGCATTATAGCCTGCTGGCCCACCGCCAATAATCGCTATGTCGAAGTTCATGATGCTTGTACACTTAGGTATGTTAATGTACCCAAAGGTACGTTTTTTTACCCAAGAAGCAGTGCGTCCCGTCCCTTGGCTCCGGGAGGGCTCACTCCCGCGGTGCTAGGGGCTTTGGAGCAAGCTTGCTAAGGGCATCTGGACAAGGGCTTCACTCCCCAAGACTTAGAGCTCCTGCGGCCTTAGCTTGGCTCCCGTCCGAGCTAAGGAGAGGTGCGGGCTCTGCTAAGGCTTCCCGAGCTGAAGGATAAGGGAGACCGAGGATTCTTATATTACTTTTCGGGAAAAGTTATATTACTTGTCAGCAATTATTATATAACATTCGGCGGAAAGTTATATTACTTTTCCCTGAATATTATATCATATTTCGCCGTGAGCCACTGCTCGGAGCTCGGCGAGTGCTAAGTGAGAGCTACGAGCGACCAAGCAGCGAGCCTCGGAAGCAGCTCGGCGGAGCACTGGGCAAGGGGGCAGAGAGTGCCTCACGAGGTAGAAGGGCATCCAGGTGCAGCTCCTCCCGAGCGAAGCGGCACGAGGACCAGCGCAGCCCCTAAGGCCTCCCCGCAGCGCCTCACGCTACAGCTCGTATCTTAGTCGTATCTTTGCAGCCAAGATGAAGCATATACGCAACTTTTGTATCATAGCCCATATTGATCATGGGAAGAGCACGCTGGCAGACCGCCTCCTAGAGATGACGCAGACCGTCTCGGGCAAGGACCTACAGGACCAGGTGCTTGATAATATGGATCTCGAGCGCGAGCGCGGGATCACCATCAAGAGCCACGCCATCCAGATGAACTACCGCCTGGACGGGCAGGACTATGTCCTCAACCTCATCGACACCCCAGGGCACGTGGACTTCTCCTACGAGGTCTCCCGCTCCATCGCCGCCTGTGAGGGTGCGCTGCTCATCGTCGATGCTGCCCAGGGCATCCAGGCACAGACCATCTCCAACCTCTATATGGCACTCGAGCACGACCTCGAGATCATCCCCATTATAAATAAGGTAGACCTCCCCAGCGCTATGCCCGAGGAGGTCGAGGACCAGATCATCGAGCTCCTCGGCTGCAAGCGTGAGGAGATCATACGCGCCAGCGGCAAGACAGGCCTCGGCGTCGAGGACATCCTCCGCGCGATCGTGGAGCGCGTCCCCGCACCCGTTGGCGACCCCGAGGGGCCACTGCAGTGCTTGATCTTCGACTCGGTCTTCAATCCCTTCCGCGGGATCATCGCCTACTTCAAGGTCGTCAATGGCTCCATCCGCAAGGGCGACCACGTCAAGTTCATCGCCACGGGCAAGGAGTACGACGCCGATGAGATCGGGGTGCTCCGCCTCGACATGGAGCCGCGCTCTGTCGTCAGCACGGGCGACGTAGGCTACATCATCTCGGGCATCAAGACCAGTAAGGAGGTCAAGGTCGGGGATACCATCACGCACGTCACGGGCGGAGCGAGCGAGGCCATCGCGGGCTTCGAGGAAGTCAAGCCTATGGTCTTCGCCGGCCTTTACCCCATCGAGAGTGAGGACTTCGAGAACCTGCGCGCCTCGCTGGAGAAGCTGCAGCTCAACGACGCCTCACTGACCTTCCAACCCGAGAGCTCCATAGCACTAGGCTTCGGCTTCCGCTGTGGCTTCCTCGGTCTGCTGCACATGGAGATCATCCAGGAGCGTCTCGACCGCGAGTTCGGGATGAATGTCATCACCACTGTGCCCAACGTGTCCTATAAGGTCTACGATAAGAAGGGCGGCGTGCACGAGGTGCACAACCCCTCGGGTCTGCCCGACATCACGACCATAGACCATATCGAGGAGCCCTACATCCGCGCCTCGGTGATCACGAACACAGCCTACATCGGCCCCATCATGACGCTCTGCCTCGGCAAACGCGGGCAGCTGATCAAGCAGGAGTACATCTCGGGCGACCGTATCGAGATCTTCTTCGACCTGCCGCTCGGGGAGATCGTCATCGACTTCTACGACAAGCTGAAGAGCGTCTCCAAGGGCTATGCCTCCTTCGACTACCACATCAGCGACTTCCGCCCCTCCCGCCTGGTGAAGCTCGACATCCTGCTCAACGGCGACCCCGTGGATGCCCTATCGACGCTGACACACGTGGATAATAGCGTAGCCTTCGGGCGCCGCATGTGCGAGAAGCTCAAGGAGCTCATCCCACGCCAGCAGTTCGACATCGCCATCCAGGCAGCCATCGGCGCCAAGGTCATCGCCCGCGAGACCATCAAGGCCGTACGTAAGGACGTGACGGCCAAGTGCTACGGCGGTGACGTCTCCCGTAAGCGTAAGCTCCTGGAAAAGCAGAAGGAAGGGAAGAAGCGCATGAAGCAGATCGGTACCGTCGAGGTGCCGCAGAAGGCCTTCCTCGCTGTCCTCAAGCTCGACTAAGGATCAGATAAAGCACAAGCTAAGATGCCAGCACCTAGCCAGCCCAAGGTAGCTCGGAAGCGCCCCACCACAGTGGCGCCGCTCGAGCTAGACGGGCGTATCCCCCCCCAAGATCTAGCCATCGAGGAGGCCGTCCTCGGGGCACTCCTCCTCGAGAAGGACGCCTACCCGCGCGTCAGTGAGCTACTCCGCCCCGAGACCTTCTACCTACACACCCACGAGCTGGTATACACCGCCATGACGCAGCTGGCTATGGAGCAGAAGCCCATAGATATGCTGACCGTCATCGAGGAGCTACGCCGAATGGAGGTACTGGAGGAGGTCGGCGGCCAAGCCTTCATCGCGGGGCTCTCGACCAAGATGCTCTCGACCTCGAGCCTCGAGGCCCACGCCGAGATCCTCGCGGACAAGGCCCTCAGCCGCAGCCTCATCGGCATGGCCTCCCAGACGCTCAAGGACGCCTTCGACGACGTCGTAGCGGTCAAGGAGCAGGTACAGCGTGCCGAGGCTAGCCTCTTCGAGCTATCGCGCGACGAGAAGAAGGGCGACTTCGAGCCCATCCGTCCGCTGGTCAAGAACGCCATCGAGGAGATCCAGATCGCGGCCAATAGGACGGAGGGGATCAGCGGCCTGTCGACGGGCTTCCCCAAGATCGACGAGATGACCTCAGGCTGGCAGAACTCCGACCTCATCATCATCGCGGCGCGTCCTGCCATGGGTAAGACCGCCTTCGTCGTCTCTATGGCACGCTACATGGCCGTAGACCAAGGGATCCCTGTAGCACTCTTCAACCTCGAGATGAGCTCCGTGCAGCTCGTCAAGCGCTTCCTGTCCAACGTCTGCGAGATCGATGGGCAGAAGATCAAGAGCGGACGTCTGGACGACGTCGAATGGGCGCGGCTCAACAACCGTATGGCAGGCCTCGAGGCTGCGCCACTCTACATCAACGACACGCCCTCACTCTCGGTCTTCGAGCTGCGCACCAAGGCGCGTCGCCTCGTGAGCCAGCATCAGGTCAAGCTGATCATCATCGACTACCTCCAGCTGATGAATGCCAGCGGGATGAGCTTCGGCAACCGTGAGCAGGAGGTCAGTACCATATCGCGCTCACTGAAGATGCTGGCCAAGGAGCTGAACATCCCCATCATCGCCCTCTCCCAGCTCAACCGCGGCGTGGAGAACCGCCAGCAGGGCGGCGACGCCAATAGTAAGCGCCCGCAGCTCTCTGACCTCCGTGAGTCGGGGGCGATCGAGCAGGACGCCGACATCGTGTGCTTCATCCACCGCCCCGAGTACTACAAGATCACCGTAGACAGCGAGACGGGCGAGTCGCTCAAGGGCGTCGGCGAGTTCATCATCGCCAAGCATCGTAACGGGCCCGTCGGTGAGGTACGCCTCGCCTTCAAGTCCGACTACGCCCGCTTCTCCCCTCTGGAGGACCTGCAGCCAGGTGCCGAGGCCGATGTCGCCCGCCCCACGACCTCGCTCTCTGGTCGTAGCCTCACGGCAGCACCAGCGGCAGCAGGACCGTCTGCCCCAGCCTTCGACCCGCTCGCCCCTGACAATAGCTTCCCTGGCGGCCAAGTGCCCTTCTAGCCCCGCCGCCCCTTTACCTCTCCCTAGGTTCACCATCCCATGCTCCACCCCGACTATCTGCTACGCCAGCAGCGCCTCCAGAGCTACATGCAGGAGGCAGGCATCGACGCCCTCGTGCTTAGTTCCAATGTCGCCCTACTCTATGTCTACGGCCAGGTCTTCGCTGGGCTCACAGTACTGCTCCAGCAGGGCGAGGCGCACTACTTCGTACGCCGCCCTCAGACACAGCCCGAGACAAGCCAGCTCCACCACATCCGTAAGATCGAGCAGCTCCCCGAGTGGCTCGACCTCAAGCCCCTTCAGCGCGTCGCCCTCGAGCAGGACGAGCAGAGCTACAGCGACGTACAGCGCATGGCGCGTATCTTCGAGGGAGCAGAGATCGTCAACGCCACGCCGCTGTTGCGCCGTGCCCGCATGGTCAAGACGCCCCTAGAGCTCGAGCAGCTCCGCCAGTGTGCAGCGCGACACGTCGAGGTCTACCGCGAGGTCCCAAAGGTCTATCATGAGGGGATGACGGACAGAGACCTGCAGATCGAGCTGGAGCGTGTGATGCGCCAGCATGGTTCGGTAGGGCTCTTCCGCTGCTTCGGATCGGCGATGGAGATCTTCATGGGCAGCCTGCTGGCAGGGGACAATGCGGGCACCGCCTCGCCCTATGACTTCGCCCTCGGAGGTGCTGGAACGACGGCGCTGCCTCTAGGAGCTAACGGGACGCCCCTCACCGAAGGCACCGCGGTGATGGTCGACATGGCAGGTAACTACGGCGTCTATTACTCTGACCTGACGCGTACCTATTCCGTCGGCCAGCTTCCTGCCGAGGCCTACCGCCTGCACGAGCTGAGCCTCCAGCTGCACCGCGAGGTCATGCAGACAGCAGGCCCAGGCAGCTCCTGCGCCGAGCTCTACACGCGCTCGCTGGAGCGTGTCACCGCGGCAGGTGCTGCGGACTACTTCATGGGGACGGAGCTGCAGGCACAGTTCGTCGGGCATGGGATTGGACTTCAGATCAATGAGCTGCCCGTGCTCACCCCACGCAGCCGCGACATCCTCGAGCCTGGGATGGTCATCGCCTTCGAGCCTAAGTTCGTCCTCCCTGGTGTCGGCGCCGTAGGGATAGAGAATAGCTACCTCGTCACGGAGACGGGCGTCGAGAACCTCACGCCTGCTCCCGAGGAGATCATCGACCTACGCACGGGTCTCCCCCACGCCTAGTCCTATGAAGCGCATAGCCCTCTACGCTGGCTCCTTCGACCCCTTCACGCGGGGTCATGCCGATATCGTCAGCCGCGGCCTCGACCTATTCGATGAGGTCATCATCGCCATCGGGACGAACGAAGCCAAGCGCAACCTCTACACCGCCGAGCAGCGCCAGCAGCAGATCAGCCGCTACTATGCCGACGAGCCTCGCGTACGTATCGTCGTCTATACGGGGCTGACGGTAACGCTCGCTCAGGAGCTCGGGGCGCACGTCCTGCTGAGGGGTGTGCGCAGTAGCACCGATATGGAGTACGAGCGCACGCTGGCCGACCTCAACCGCCATATCGCCGACATGGAGACCGTCCTACTGCCTGCCTCGCAGCGCCTGACCCATATCAGCTCCTCCGTTGTCCGCGAGCTCCTCCATTACGGGGCTGACGTCTCCGCCTTCCTCCCCGAGGGCTTCGTCCTTGATCCCATCGTCTAGGTATGGCTGACTGGAAAGACCGACTGGGCGTACTCTACAGCACGAACCCCGACTTCGAATACACGACCGAGCAGGTCGAGGAGCCCGATACGCTCGAGCCTGCACGCCAAGAGCTGCGCATCAGCCTCAGCAAGAAGCAGCGCGGCGGCAAGGAGGTGACGCTCATCACGGGCTTTGTCGGGCACGAGGAAGACCTTGCTGAGCTCGGCCGTCTCCTACGCCAGCGCTGTGGCGTCGGTGGCTCGGCTAAGGACGGCGAGATCCTCATCCAGGGCGATCAGCGTACCAAGCTCCGCAGCCTCCTCCCCTCCCTCGGCTACACCCGCACTAAGGGCTAAGCCCCTCTACTCCCCTCTCGGGACACAGTATATACAAAAGGCTATCCCCTCCCAGCCTGTCTCGGGCGGCTTGGGAGGGGGATAGCCTTTTACTTATGGTCCTCGCCGCTCCTCATCGGAGCCTTAGGAGTCCTCCCTCAACGAGGGTTGGATCCTAAATACTTTTGTACATACGAATAACAAGGAATAACCTGCTTTTAGGTACCTCATGTATGCGTCGAAGAACGTGCACGCTATCAAAGGGCTTGATTATGAATCGGATTTATCCTTTCCTTTGGTTGAAGCCTCAAAGAATATCGCTCCATTATATACAATAAGGAAAGAATCCTTCGCCAGAATCAACTGATATAGGAAGGCAAATAGGATGACGAAGAGTACAATAAAATTGGTCGTAGCATCTATCCATGTAACCCCAGAACTTAATCTATGTCCATCTGGCTCCACTAAAACAGATACGATGAACACCCCAAATAGAGTAAAGAGCTGTAGCAACAAATATAGCGTGAATTGTGCATGAGTCTTCGCGTAGAGCGAACTAGATTGTTCAGAACGCACGACACCGACAATATTCTGAAGATGAGGCATCCCCAACAAGAGAGCATATGCTGCAACAGAGATTCCCAACAGCCCCCCATAGATATCGATCAAAGAGCTACAAACCGTCCTCAGGAGTGGTATCCACTCGTATTTCCAAGTATAAACTATCACAAATAGCAAAACCAAAGCTACCAAACCTGCAGAGAGAAAGTCTTTCCTCCATCGAGTATCCTTAAGGACTCTTAATAGGCCTTTCCATCCCAACTGCTCCTGCGCCGATATCCTTGCCACTCTCTCTACTGAAATTTACTGCGTATCCACTCAAATATATCTCTCCGATTCACCTCGCTAGAATCTTTAAACTCCCGCTGGAGAGGGTACTTCTTTGTATTAAATACTTTAATCTCTCCCATAGGAGACTTACATTTAACTATTGCTTCGCCATTTTGCTCAGCCAGCCTCACAGCCCCCTCTAGTATTGTCCCTCGTGGTTGTAGATGGGCATCGCTCTCACTATTTGCGATAATCTGCAAACTGGATGCAGCTGATTCCCGTCCTTGATTCTCAAGCAGGTGTGCGTAGTCCTCAGTCTGGTCATCATTCGTATAGCTAATACTTGCCCTAATATAAGTAATATCATTACGTGAGAGGATTTGTGCTATGGCATCTCGTTTAGTCACTGTGCAAACCTGCGAGGTATGATCGTGGGCAATTCCCCGATGCTCCATATACTCCTTCAGAATCTTCGTTAAATAATTCTGGATTGCTCTCTCTGGTATGCTTGTTCTCTTCGATTTAACCTCTACGCAGAGCCTATGCACACTGGGGAGAAAAAAGAACCTAGCTGTTTTAGGAGATAAATGAGCACCCTCTCTAAGCTGCTCAATAATCATCCTATCTTGAGGCTCATCATACACCTCTAATTCGCTTTCTTTTGAGTAGTAGATTAGTTCACCTTCAAACGATAGGGGGGGATCTATAGTGGTAAGGGACCGAACTGTTATTACATAATCACTTAGTACGTCAACTGGTCCTTTTTCCTTAGCATAGACAAATAAATCATTGTATATACCTTCAACCACTGGGAGGATCTTGATATTCCAAGCGCCAAGATTAATAATCTCAAATAGTTCCTCAACTCCTATATGTCTTCGTGCCATATGCCTGATTCTACATTAGAGGTAGTCTTTCTTGATTCACCTAGATGAAAGGAGTCCAAAATTAGCGGTATTCTGTACCAGCAACGTAATAGCTAGCCTAGAAAAATGATAGAATTTCCTCATTAGCCAGTTTATCTTGCAATGATATACAGTTATTCGCAATATTTGAGGCCAGAGAAGACCTAAAGATAATCGCGGGAGAGGAAAGGTGCGGAAACTGTGGCCATACTTCCCCATTCCAGCCTAAACGTAAATAATCATAGATTGACTGACCGGCTGTATAGAAAGTGTATCGTAATAAAAGTGACCTCGGTGACTCAGGAGGGACTCAAACCCTCGACCTTCAGAACCGGAATCTGACGCTCTATTCAACTAAGCTACTGAGCCATGCGCGACTAGGGGAGAGCCCCTAGTGACAGCGCTGCAAAGATACGAATATTCGCCCGTCTATCCTAGCGGAGGAAGCTATTATGACGGCGCTCATGCCCTATCGTCGTCTCGGGGCCATGCCCACTGAAGACGATGGTCTCATCGGGCAGCGGCATGTACTGCGCCTTGATGGCAGCCAGCAGCTGGTCATAGTCGCCGTACCAGAAGTCCGTGCGGCCTATCGTACCGAGCAGTAGCGTATCCCCTGAGAGCAGGATCCCCGAGTCCGCCGCGTAGAAGGCGATATGCCCTGGGGCGTGTCCTGGCACGAAGAGCACGCGCAGCGTCTCCCCCCCGAGCTGTATCGTATCGTCCTGCTCGACCAGCGTATAGCGGCTCTCTGGGACGTCCTCCAGTGGCAGCGGGATACCGTAGCCCTTGAGCTGGTCGGAGGGCAGCGGTAGCTTCTCGAAGTCTATACGATTGGCGTAGGCTAGGAGCCCAGGCCAGGTACGCAGCACATAGGCTGCGCCCCACACGTGGTCAAAGTGCTGGTGGGTGCACAGTAGGAGCTTGGGCTCGAGGCCCTGCTCCTCGATGAAGTCCCTGAGCTGGTCCTCCTCTGAGTGACGCATGCAGCCTGGGTCGACGATAGCGGCCTCACGGCTCGCCTCATCGTAGAGGACGTAGGTATTCTCTTGTACGGGTCCGAAGGTAAATTGCTTAATCTTGAGCATGATGTAGTGATGAGCTAGGGCGCGGTGCTCCTATCGGCTACGATAGCCGAGGATCTGACGTGCGCGCTCCTTAGCGCTGGAGAAGGTGAAGAGGTCGACGAGCTGATAGGCATTGAAGCCATCACGTAGGCGCGGGGCCAAGGCCTCCAGCACCGTGAGCTTGTCATCGTCCCAGCTGAAGAGCTGCAGCACACGCCGAGCCTGATCCGTGGTGAAGTAATTGCGGCGCGCGGCGTCCTGTATGAAGCGGATCTTATCGTCCTTGAAGGGCTTGCGCTGGATATCGCGGATGAATTCGGCGAAGGCCTCCTCCGCCCGCTGCGCCTCGTACGGGCCATAGCCCCCACCAGGATAGACCTCACCCTGCGGGAGGCGAGAATTAATGATCTGACGTGCGCGCTCCTTGCCGCTGGAGAAGGTGAAGAGGTCGACAAGCTGATGGGCATTGAAGGCATCGCGTAGGCGAGGAGCTAGGGCCTCCAGCACCGTGAGCTTGTCATCGTCCCAGCTGAAGAGCTGCAGCACACGCCGAGCCTGATCCGTGGTGAAGTAATTGCGGCGCGCGGCGTCCTGTATGAAGCGGATCTTATCGTCCTTGAAGGGCCTCCGCTGGATATCGCGGATGAACTCATCGAAGCCCTCCTCTGCACGCCGTGACTCCTCCCGTCCATAGCCGCCCCCAGGAGGAATCGGAACTGATGGAGGGCAGGACTGAAGGATCTTGCGTGCGCGAGCCTTATCATCGTCCCAGGTGAAGAGGTCGATGATCCGATGAGCATTGAAGCTATCACGTATGCGTGGGGCTAGGATCCTAAGTACCTTAAACTTTTCGTCATCCCAGGAGAAGAGTCTCAGGACGCGTATGGTCTGCTCTGTGGTGAAGTAGTTGCGCTGCGCTACATCCCGAATGAGGCGGAACTTATCCTCGTCGAAGGGCTTACTCTGAATATCGCGGATGAACTGCGAGAAGGCCTCCTCCGCACGGCGCTCCTGCTCGGCCTCGTAGCTTCCCCCAGGATAGTCGCTGCCCTGCTGGGGACGGCTCGGATAAGGCGTGCGCTCGGGGAGCCTCTCTACCTCTCTACGATTGTCCATGCGTGTGACCCGCCCCTCATTGAAGGAGATCTGTGCGACATAGGTTACGCCTCCCGCATAGAATTCTCTATACTCCCACTGTTCGCTACCATCCGCGGCGAGGCTGCGGGTGTTGGGGCGTCCCATCACCTGCATGACTTGCTCGCGAGTCATGCCGCGCTCTATACGCTCAACCCCAGGCTGAGGGCTGTATCCGGTCGCGAGGCCGCAGGAGCTAAGCCCGAGTACCAAGGCTAGTGGGAGAAGTCTGATGAACTGCTTCATACTGGTAGCTTAACTAAGTGTCGGGGCAGGCAGAGCACCCTCGGTACTTCTCCCCTACCCCTTTGATTCCTTAACGCCAAAGATACGAGTAATCATACAATTCCTAGGTCATGCGTGAGCGCCAGGATCTGGAGCGGACGTACCATCCGCCTAGTGACGCGTAGCCCCCCTTAGCTCAAGACTTCGTCTCCCTTAGTTCGTCCCTGCCGTGACTGATATCCCTCAGCGCGCCGACTGGCGCCCCTCAACCTCCGTTAGGGATATCCATCAGCGGGCCCACTGATATCCCTCAGCATGCCCCCTGCTAGGGAGTAGCTCCGCGCGCCGAGGCTACAGGTGGCTTCGGGGGATTGCGCGGCTTTACTTATATTTGTTCTTGCTACTCCGAAAGCACTTAGATGGTATACACCTTGATGCAGCTCTGTAGATCGCGCATTCTACCGATAGATCTCGAGGGGACTTCCCTGTACGCTAGGCCCAGCAGGCCCAGCGCACCTCCCCCTACGCGAGGCTCTGCCCGAGAGGGGCGGCCTAGCGAGCTGGCACAGCCCATCCCGCCGAGGAGCTAAGTAGCATCAGCCCACTATGACAAGAGAAGAATTGATCAAGGAGCGCCGCGCCCAGCCCTGGCGTGCCGAGCTACGCAAGGCGAGTCCCAATAAAGAACGTATCACCGCACCCCGCACCCCTATGCCGACGCTCGGCCTCGGGGAGCGGCTCAGCTCCTTCCACCACGAGGTCGCTCTAGGCTATACGGCTGAGCTCGCCATGGAGGAGGCACGGCGCTGTCTCGACTGCCCTAGCCCAGGCTGCGTCTCGGGCTGTCCCGTGGGGATCCATATCCCCTCCTTCATCAAGCTCATCGAGCGGGGGGAGTTCGTCGACGCCCTAGGGATCATCCGCGAGACCAGCAGCCTGCCCGCCGTCTGTGGGCGCGTCTGCCCGCAGGAGAAGCAGTGCGAGAGCCAGTGCATCTACACGCTGAGCCTCAAGAAACCTGCCGTCTCCATCGGCAACCTCGAGCGCTTCGTCGCCGACTACGAGCGCCTGCACCCCGAGGAGGCTAAGCCCTTAGCCCCGCCTATGCCCTTCAATGGCCTACGTGTCGCCGTCATCGGCAGCGGGCCCGCGGGGATCTCCTTCGCCACCGATATGGCCAAGTGGGGCTATGAGGTGACGGTCTACGAGGGCGCCGAAGAGCTGGGGGGCGTCCTACGCTACGGGATCCCAGAGTTCGTCCTGCCCAATAGCATTATCGAGCACGAGCTGGCGAAGCTTCGCCAGCTGGGCGTGCACTTCGTCACCAGCACCTATGTCGGACAGGACGTCACCGTGCAGCAGCTCCAGGAAGAGGGCTTCGCGGGGATCTTCGTCGCTACGGGCGCTGGCGTGCCCAACTTCATGCATGTCCCAGGCGAAGACCTCAAGGGCATCCACTCGGCCAGCGACTATCTAGCGCGCCTGAACATGATGAGCCCCGAGGAGATCGCCGAGGAGAAGCTGAGCTATGCTGGCAAGCGCGTGGCCATCATCGGAGCGGGGAATACCGCCATCGATGCCGTACGCTCCGCTCTGCGCCTCGGTGCCGCGGAGGTGATGATCGTCTACCGCCGCAGCCGTGAGGAGATGCCCGCCCGTGCCGAGGAGCTCCACCATGCCGAGGAGGAGGGGACACGCTTCCTGACGCTGCACAATCCCATCGCCTACCTCGCCGACAACTCGGGGCACGTCACCCGCATGCGCCTGCAGCAGATGCAGCTCGGCGAGCCCGACGCAAGTGGACGCCGCAGCCCCCAGCCCATAGAGGGCGCCATCGTGGAGCTCGAGGTCGATGAGGTCATCGTGAGCATAGGCTACTCCGCCAGCCCGCTCGTGCCGCAGTCGCTGCCTGAGCTCTCAGTCTCCCGCTCGGGGACCATCGTCGTCGATGAGGAGCAGCGCAGCTCCATCCCCACCATCTACGCGGGGGGCGACATCGTACGCGGCCCCGCGACCGTGATCCTTGCCATGGGCGACGGACGCCGCGCCGCCACCGCCATGCACCGCTCGCTGACGGGACGCACCGAGCTGGGCGCCTTGGTCTAAGGCCTCCCCTAGCCCAGCCCACCTAAGCAAAAGCCCCAAGCAGCACGCCCCGCTAAGCCTAGAGGCTTAGCGGGGCGTGCTGCTTGGGCCACAGTGAGGGGAAGGCGCTACTTCTTGTAGATGATGCTCAGCCCATCACGTAGGGGGAGGATGAGGTTCTCCACACGCGGATCCTCCTGCACGTGGCGGTTGAAGGCCAGGATGCTCTGCGTCTGGGCATCCGTCGGCAGTGGGTCGGCTACGACCTTACCATCCCAGAGCGTATTATCGGCTAGGATGATAGCACCACTAGGTAGGTGTGGCAGGATGAGCTCGTAGTAGTCGAGGTACTGGCGCTTGTTGGCATCGATGTAGACGAGGTCGAAGGCGTAGCGCTCCACCAGTGCGGGCAGCAGCTCGAGGGCATCGCCCAGGTGCAGCTTAATCCGCTCACCCCAGGGCGCCTCAGCGATGAAGCCGCGGATGAAGTCCTCCATCTCATCGTCCGACTCTATGGTGTGCACCTCTCCGTCAGGAGGCAGCACCTCGGCCATGCAGTGCGCCGCATAGCCCGTATAGGTGCCGAGCTCGAGGACATAGCGAGCGCCCTTCATGCGGCAGAGCATCTGCAAGAGGCCTCCCTGCAGCTGTCCCGAGAGCATACGCGCCCTGAGGAGCTGTACGTGCGCCTGTCGGGCGAGCCGCTGCCGCAGCTCACTCTCGGGCGTCGTATGTGCCAGGATATAGTCCTCGAGGCGCTGCTCTAGGAGCGTCATGCCTGCGTGGTGGAGCTAGGCATACCGAGGAGCTCGCGTATGCGCGCTGCGACCTCCTCCATCTGCCACATAGGCGTGGAGGTGGCGCCACAGATGCCGATACTAGTGGGCAGAGGCTGTAGCATATCTGCCGTCAGCTCGTCGGGAGAGGAGACGAAGATGCTGCGCTCATTGCCCTTGAGGCAGTAGCTGAAGAGCACCTTACCATTGGAACTCTTCGCCCCAGCAACGAAGAAGACCAGCTCGTGCTGCGAGGCGAAGTCCTGGATATGCGGCATACGATTGGACACCTGGCGGCAGATCGAGTCCTGATACTCGAAGCGCGCCCCCTCCTGCATACGATCACGCAGCGTGTCGATGAGCTCGAGGAAGCCCGTCAACGACTGCGTCGTCTGGGAGAAGAGCGCCACGGGACGTGCGAAGTCGATCTGCTCGACGTCCTCAGGGTACTGCACGATGATGGCCTTGCCCTCCGTCTGCCCGACCAGGCCATTAACCTCAGCGTGGCCCTTCTTGCCATAGATGACGATCTGCCCCCCGATGGGATCCAGCTCGACGAACTTCTTGCGCACCTTCTTCTGCAGCGCGAGCACCACAGGGCAGGTGGCATCGACGAGCTCGATATTGCGCTCGCGCGCCATCTGATAGATCGCAGGCGCCTCACCATGCGCACGGAAGAGGACGCGCTTGCCCTCTAGCTGGCGGAAGGTGTCGTAGTCGATGGTCTGCATGCCCTTGGCCTGCAGGCGGTCGACCTCCTGGCTGTTGTGGACGATGTCGCCGAGGCAGTAGAGCTCCTTCTTGTCCTTCTCGAGCTGCTGCTCGGCATGCTTGACGGCGTTGATGACACCGAAGCAAAAGCCCGACTGCTGGTCTATCTCTATCGTGGGGTAGGTCATATCTAGATGTTGATGGGATGATGTGGGCAGCGGCTACCCTCTACGGGCAAGCGCAGCCTGGTAATAGGAATGTAGCAGGGCATCCTGCTCGGGGATGGTGAGGTGGGAGTTGTCCAGTACCAGCGCATCGGGCGCCTGGATCAGCGGTGCCACCTCACGGTGGGTGTCGATATAGTCACGCTCCTGCAGGTTCGCCAGCACCTCCTCCATGGTGATGATATGGTCGCCCTTGCTGCGCAGCTCTGCCAGACGACGCTCCGCACGCACCTGGGGATCGGCGGTGACAAAGACCTTGAGCTCGGCATCAGGGAAGACAGCCGTACCGATGTCACGGCCATCCATGACGATGCCCTTATGCCGCCCCATCTCCTGCTGCTGTGCGGTCAGGAAGCTGCGCACGAAGCCGAGGGCTGCTACGGGGCTTACCTGCGAGGCGACCTCCATAGAGCGGATGGCCTGCTCGACACGCTCGCCATTGAGGTAGAGCTCGGGGCGGGGACTCTGCTCCGCCAGGCGGAAGGCCAGCTCGAGGTCACCCAGCGAACGCTCCAGCGACGAGGCGTCGATGAGGCCATTCTCGATGAAGCCCTTACGTATGGCCCAGAGGGTGACGCCGCGGTACATGGCCCCCGTGTCTACATAGATATAGCCGATGGCCTCGGCCAGCGTGCGTGCCATGGAGCTCTTGCCACAGGAGCTGTAGCCGTCGATGGCTACGATGATCTTATCCTTCATTGATTCTAATAGCTTGTTGGTCTTCAGCGGGGTGAGGTCAGAGAAAAGGATCGCCCTGCGCTATAGCCACCAAAGAGGCTAACAGACACAGGGCGAAGAATGTTGCGCGAGCTAAGCGACAAGACGCCAGATGCCCGCCGTGATCATGGTCACGAGGATCCCGAGACCAAGGGGGAGGAAGACGGAGAGTAGCGTCCAGCGTAGGCTGCCTGTCTCCTTATAGATCGTGTAGATCGTCGTGCTACAGGGGTGATGCAGCAGGCAGAAGAGCATGAGGCAGACGCCCGTCATCAGCGTCCAGCCTCCCTGCTGCAGCAGAGCGAAGGTCTCAGCATCGCCTCCCTCCATCAGGACGCCCGCGCCAGCAGGATCACCACCGCCTAGCACCAGCGTCGTGAGCATGAGCACTGTGGGCATGACGACCTCGTTGGCAGGGATCGCCAGGAGGTAGGCCAGGAGGATGACGCCATTGAGCCCCATCAGCATCCCTGGGTAGTCCAGCAGCTGGATGAGGTGTGCGGCAACGCTAGCACCTCCGATATGCACATTGCACGAGAGCCAGATGAAGGCCCCCGCAGGGGCTGCGAAGACCAGGGCGCGCCAGAGGACGATCAGCGTGCGGTCGATGAAGGAGGTGTAGAGCGTGCGCCAGAACTGCGGCGGCCTATAGGGCGGCAGCTCGAGGTGGAAGGTAGAGACCTCCCCGTGCAGCACCGTATGGGAGAGCGCCCAGGAGGCACCAAACATGACCAGCACGCCCAGCAGCACGATCGCTAGCACCGCGCCGATGCTTGCCAGCCCCGCATAGGCAGGTGGCACGGCCGCCCCGATGAAGAGCGAGGACAGGAGGATGATGGTAGGCCAGCGCCCATTGCAGAGCGAGAAGTTATTGGTGATGATGGCGATGAGGCGCTCGCGCTCGCTGTCGATGATGCGTGTGGAGACGACGCCCGCAGCATTGCAGCCAAAGCCCATGCTCATCGTCAGCGCCTGCTTGCCATGCGCCCCACTACGACGAAAGAGCTCATCGAGGTTGAAGGCCACACGCGGCAGATAGCCGAAGTCCTCCAGTAAGGTGAAGAGCGGGAAGAAGATCGCCATCGGCGGCAGCATCACCGACACGACCCAGGCCGTAGTGAGATAGATACCATCCGCCAGCAGCCCCGTGAGCCACCAGGGGCTACCGAGCGTGACTAGCGCCGAGCGGAAGAGCGGGTGCACCCGCCCCACCAGAAGGTCACTCAGGAGCGAGGAGGGATAGTTCGACCCGACGATGGTGAGCCAGAAGATCACCCCGAGGAGGAGCAGCATGATGGGGAAACCCCAGCGACGCGAGGTGAGGATGCGGTCGAGCCGCACGTCCAGCGGTAGGCGTCCCTCGACATGGGCCTGCAGCACGACCTCGGAGCAGATGCGGTAGGCGTCGGCGTAGATCGATTCCGTCCACTGGTCGTGGAAGTTCTCCCCGATCTCGAGGTGCACCTGACGCGCCAGCTCGAGGAGCTCAGGGGCATCGAAGCGCGCGGTGATCGAGGGGTCGTCCTCGATGAGGCGTGTGGCAATCCACCAGCTGTTAGCAACCTCGGGATAGAGCTCCTCGACCTTGGCCTGGAGCTTCGCGACGAGCTGCGCCGTGTGCTCCGGGAGGCTCTGCCCGCGGTAGGGACGGCAGACATACTCACCAAGCGCTACGGCACGTATCTGTACGAGCAGCTCGGGGATGCCCTTGCCCGAGCGGGCACTGGCCCCCACGACGGGGATGCCGAGGCGGCGGGAGAGTGCCTGAAGGTTGATCTCGATCTTATTACGGCGCGCCTCGTCAAGGAGGTTCACGCAGAGGACGACCTTATCCGTGATCTGCAGCACCTGCAGCAGGAGGTTCATGTTACGCTCCAGGCGGGTAGCATCGGCGACGATTACCGTGACGTCGGGACGATCGAAGAGGATGAAGTTGCGGGCGATCTCCTCGTCCTCGCTCGTCGAGGAGAGGGAATAGGTGCCTGGGAGGTCTACGATCTTGTAGCCCTCGCCAGCGTAGACGAAGGCACCCTCGGCCTTGCCGACCGTTTTACCAGGCCAGTTGCCCGTATGCTGCTTGAGCCCTGTAAGGGCATTGAAGACGGTGCTCTTACCCGTATTGGGGTTCCCCGCCAGAGCTATGGTATAGTGCGTCTCGGCGAGGTGTTCCCCACGACGCTGCAGGGCAGCAGCCTGCGCGGAGGCAGAGGAACAGGAGGTATCAGGACTTACTCTTGAGGGCATAGCTTGGGGTCTTGGATAAGGATATAGCGAGCTTGGTCGCGGCGCAAGGCGATGGCGGCCCCGCGTACGATGTAGGCCGTAGGATTGCCCAGCGGGCTGCGCATCTCGACGCTGATCTGGCTGCCGCGTACGAAGCCGAGGTCCATCAGACGGCGGCGCATGGGCCCGCGGCAAGAGGGCGAGAGGCCGAGCACGGTACTGGACTCATCGGGGGCGAGCGTGGAGAGACGTCGCACCTTGGCAGCATGGCTCTCCTTGAGCTCCTGTGGGGTGGCCAGACGTAGGTGGAGCGAGCTGAGGAACTGTGCGGGGAGCTCATAGGCCTCCCCCTCGTAGTAGAGGCGACAGATGCCCGACTCCAGCGTCTGCAGCTGGAAGATGGAGTCGCGCGTCAGGCCTAGATCCGTAAGGTAATGGTAGGCCTCCACTAAGTCATCCTCGATATGGAGGACGTAGTACCAGGAGCCCGACTGCAGGGCCTCTAGGGGAAGCGCCTCGGGGAGCTCGGCCTGCACGCCCTCGGCCGTAGGGATGGGGTCGCCATGCGGGTCGTAGAGGGGGTTGCCTAGGAGCGAGGCGATACGCTGGTGCTCGGAGGAGCTGAGCTGGTGCTCCTTGGTATGCGCTAGGCGGTGCCATTCGCTCGGCGTGTAGCCCGAGTGCTCCGCCAGGTACAGCTCATAGAGGCGGTGGGCACGGATGAGCTCGAGGGCACGCTGCTCCCCACGCTCGGTGAGGGCGAAGGAGTCGGCGGCGAGATAGCCCTCCTGCCGCAGCTGCTGGAGCAGCTCCGAGAGCTCGGGCCCGTGACGTAGGATGGGGCTAGAGCTGGCCTGCGCCCCAGCGGGCTGACGCTGCTGCTCGTAGAGGCTCTTGAGTAGATCCTCGGCCTCGGTATGCCGGACGAGGCGGCGCGGGAGCATCCCGCAGCGCTGCAGCCAGCCGAGCCAATGATGTGCTTGTCGCTTTGTCATCTCTGTAATTATCTATCGGTGCCTAGAGGATCTACACGAGCGCTCATGACCACGCAGTCGGGACTGCGTAGCCATGAGCGTAGACGAGGGGAAGCGGGCTAGGGAGGGGCTAGCCGAGATAGGGCTTGAGGGAGGCGCAGTGTATATCGTTGCGCAGCTTGCGTATAGCCTTCTCCTTGATCTGACGCACGCGCTCGCGCGTCAGGTCGTACTTCATCCCTATCTCATCGAGCGTCATCTCGGGGTAGCCGCAGATGCCGAAGAAGCACTTGACGATCTCGGCCTCACGCTCGGTGAGGTTCGTCAGCACCTGGTTGATCTCGCTGCTGAGGGACTCATCGAGCAGTACGCTATCGGTCGAGGGCGTATCGTCACTGGTCAGCACGTCCAGGAGGCTATTCTCCTCTCCCTCGACAAAAGGGGCATCGACGGAGATATGCCGCCCTGCGACCTTAAGCGTCTCGGTGATCTTGTCCTCGGGGAGGTTAAGCTCCTTGGCCAGCTCCTCGGCTGAGGGGCGACGCTCGTTCTCCTGCTCGAACTTAGCCAAGGCCTTGGAGATCTTGTTGAGCGTCCCGACCTGATTGAGGGGCAGGCGTACGATACGCGCCTGCTCGGCCAGCGCCTGGAGGATCGCCTGGCGTATCCACCAGACGGCGTAGGAGATGAACTTGAAGCCGCGCGTCTCGTCGAACTTCTCGGCAGCCTTGATCAGCCCGAGGTTCCCCTCATTGATGAGGTCGGGCAGGCTGAGACCTTGGTTCTGGTACTGCTTGGCGACGGAGACGACGAAGCGCAGATTGGCTCGGGTCATCTTATCCAGGGCTCGACGGTCGCCCCGCTTGATCGCCTGGGCGAGCTCGACCTCCTCCTCTATGCTGATGAGCTCCTCGCGACCTATCTCCTGCAGGTAGCGGTCGAGCGAGGCACTCTCGCGATTGGTGATGGACTTCGATATCTTGAGTTGTCTCATAGCGTTCCCTTCTATCTACTGATGGTGAAGTGTCCACTAGATGTCTACATAGCTACAACGCAGGGCTAGGGCCTTTTGTTTGGAGCCGACTCTAGTGGCACGAGCTCATTGCTTGACTAGACCCTCGAGGTGCTTGACCTCGGCCTCAAGCTCGGCGATGCGCTCCTGCTGCGCATGGATCATCTGCTGGTAGGAGTTCAGCTCCTCGGTCTCGATGCTACTGGGCGCCTGCTCCTCGACGCGGAGGAGTAGGTCGCTCAGGACGTTCATATAGTTATTGAAGGCATCGTAGGGCGAGCTATAGGGGCTGTAGGGATGCCCCCCCCAGTTGATCGTATTCATGTAGTAGAAGTGGTCGGCACTCTGTAGACAGAGCCAGTCCATCAGGAGGCTGCGGTCCTCGAGGGCGTGGACACGCTCACCCCACTGACGGAGCTTCTCGATCACCCCCTGCTGCAGGATATTGCCGTTCCATTCGTTGGTACTCTTCTCCTCACCAGCCCAGCTAATCGGATAGGCTACGGAGATCAGCCCCACTGGGCGCTGGCTATCCAGGAGCTGCGAAGGGGTAGCGAAGGTCACGCCGTAGTCCGCGGCGAGCTTGGGCAGGGCACGGAAGAACTCGAAGATCCCCGTCTCTGCACGATTCATCTCCCCGAGCACCTCATAGTTCATATAGAGGAGGGTGAAGTCCTCACCCTCGGGGAGGTGCTGCACACGCCCCAGGAGCTTGTCTGCCGTGACGGGGTATTCGTGAGAGCTGTAGTTGGAGAAGTGGTTCGTCACCAGCTCGCTCAGACCAGCGTTGCGCAGCAGCAGCTTGGTCTCGGGCGAGACGGCCGAGCCGTAGAGGTAGTTGGGGCTCTTCCACCCGAGGACGTGCTTGGCGCCCTCGGTGATGACGCCCTCATAGCCTAGGGAGGTGAGCTCTAGGGCGATCTCATCCGAATAGATCAGCTCACTATTGCAGAAGACACGGGAGGGGGCGACGCCGAAGAGCTCGCGCAGCTTGGTCTGCTGCATGCGCACCTGGTTGCGGAACTCTACGGGATCGTAGAGCGAGGATATAGAGTGCGCATAGGTCTCTGCGACGAACTCCACACGCCCCGTAGCCACGAGCTCCCTGAAGCTCTCGAGGAGCTCAGGCTTGCGGTACTCCATCTGCTCCAGCGCTAGCCCTGAGATCGAGAAGCTGACGTGGAAGTCGGGGTAGGTCTTGAGCAGCTCCAGCAGCATACGGTTCGCAGGGAAGTAGCAGCTGTCGGTGATGCGATCGAAGACCTCCTCATTGAGGTAGTCATCACTGTAGTAATGGACATTCCCGATATCGAAGAAGCGGTAGCGACGGAGTCGGATGGGCTGGTGTATCTGGAAGCAAAGGCAAATCTTCTTCATAGCTCTAGTATATAGCGTGTGTCAGAGTTTAGCGTACGTAGCGGTCGTAGATGGCGCGTACCTTGCGCCCGGCGGCCTCCCAGGTGATACTATTCACCTCGCGCAGCCCCTCCTCCTTGAGGAAGGCGTGCATCTCGGGGTAAGTGATCAGGGCATAGATGGCGTCGGCCATGGCGTCGATGTCCCAGTAGTCTACCTTGATGGCGTAGTCGAGGATCTCGGCGCAGCCCGACTGATAGGAGATGATGGAAGGGACGCCGCACTGCATGGCCTCCAGCGGGGAGATCCCGAAGGGCTCGGAGACCGAGGGCATGACGTAGACGTCGCTAGCCTTGAAGACCTCGTAGACCTGCTGGCCCTTCATGAAGCCCGTAAAGTGGAAGCGGTCGGCGATGTTGCGCTGCGCCGCCAGACGTATCATCTCATCCATCATATCGCCACTGCCGGCCATAATGAAGCGCACGCCCTGCGTCCGCTCCAGCACCTTAGCCGCAGCCTCGACGAAGTACTCACAGCCCTTCTGCATCGTGATACGCCCAAGGAAGGTCACGACCTTATCCTTGACGCCGCGCTTGTCGGGCAGGGCGAGGATAGCGGGCGAGAGGGGTGTGACGGCATTATGCACCGTCGTCACCTTGGCAGGATCTTGATGGTACTTCTCGATGACGGTACGGCGCGTCAGCTCGCTCACGGTGATGATGTGGTCGGCATGGTTCATCCCGTCCATCTCGATGCCGAAGACCGTGGGGTTGACATTCCCGCGGCTGCGGTCGAAGTCGGTGGCGTGGACATGCACCACCAGCGGCTTGCCCGTGATCTGCTTGGCATGGATCCCCGCGGGATAGGTCAGCCAGTCGTGCGAGTGGATGACATCGTAGCTCTCGCTGCGGGCGATGACGCCAGCCACGATGCTGTAGTTATTGATCTCCTCGAGGAGGTTGTCCAGGTACTTGCCCGAGAACTCGAAGCAGCCCAAGTCATTGGTCCCGTAGTGCGAGAAGTCCGCATAGATATGATCCCGCAGCTGGTAGTAGAGCTCGGGCGTCATCTTGCCCGCCAGGCGTTCACGTACATAGTCGTAGCTCACATCACGCCACACGACGGGCGTATCCCCTGCGCCGATGATGCGCAGGAAGCTCGTATCCTCATCACCCGAGGGGCGGGGGATGACGAAGGTAATATCCATATCGCCCTGCGCGGCCATCCCCTTCGTCAGTCCATAGCTAGCTGTGCCGAGTCCCCCGAGGATGTGAGGGGGGAACTCCCAGCCGAACATCAATGCTCTCATTCGTATCTAATCATGGGGAGTGTCTGTGTGTCGTATGCCGCCTGGGCCTGCTGGAGCAGATGCAGTGAGCGCAGGATCTCCCCGACGCTCATGGCGAAGGAGATAGCGCCTCTACCCTTGAAGGGCGGATTGCCGTCGAAGAGCTCGCTGATCGTCCCTACTCCGTGCTCCTGCAGCTCCTCCTCCATCCCGATGAGCGTACGCTCAATGAAGGAGAAGGCGCCACGGCCGTAGAGCTTGAGGTAGGCCTCGAAGTAAGCCCCGAGCAGCCACGGCCATACCGAGCCGTTGTAGTAGGCGCGCTCACGCTGCAGCTGGGTGCCGTGGCACTGCGGCTGATAGCCCTCACTCTTGGGGCTGAGGCTGCGCAGCCCCTTGGGCGTGCGTAGCTCGCGGGTGATGATCTCGACGACGGAGCGGCGTGTAGACTTAGGTAGCGGGGAGTACGGCAGCGAGGCGGCAAAGATCATGTTCGGCCGCACGCTCCAGTCCTGAGGATGATGAGGCAGGACGTAGTCGAAGAGATAGCCATGCTCGTTGATGAAGGTACGGCAGAAGCTCGCTGCCACCCGCCCTACCAGCTCCTCGAGCTCGGGCGTCCACCTGCTAGGCAGCACCTCGCGGTAGAAGCAAAGGGCATTATACCACAGGGCGTTGACCTCCACGAGGTAGCCCTCACGGCGTACGACGGCCTGCCCGTCGATCTTGGCATCCATCCAGGAGAGGGGCTTGCCATCGCCGAGGATATAGCAGAGCCCCGTCTCGTCGATGCGGAGATTGGGGTGCACATTGCGCAGATAGTAGTGGATCAGCTCGTCGAGGAAGTCCCCGTAGCGGCTGACCATATCGGCAGGGCTCGACCAGGCAGCATACTGCTGCAGCGCCCACACCGCCCAGAGGCCTACGTCGGGCTCGTTGATCCCGCGTATCTCCTCGGAGATGCTGACCTGGCTCATGAAATTACGCAGCTCAGGGATCGCCGTATCCATGATCCTATAGTAGCGCTCGGGCGCGTCGGCATAGATAGAGCAGCCCGGGAGGGCGACGAAGAGGTCACGGGCACGCACCCCGAACCAAGGGTAGCCCGCCAGCAGGTAGCCGTGGGTCGCGTCAGGGCGGTAGTAGAACTGTAGGGCCGAGTTGAGCAGACAGCTACGGAAGTCCTCGCGCACGGTACGCATCGCCAGCTCCTCGTCGAAGAGCTGGGCGAAGCTACGTGGATCCGCCTCATCGAGGCCCGCTGAGAAGTAGATGGACTCGCCGAGCTCGATATCGAGCTCGAAGTATCCCGGCACGTAGAGATCCTCGGTGTACTCGTAGCCGCGCTCGCGCTCCTTGATGTACTCGATGCGCTCATTCCAGTGTGCGTCGGCGACGAAGCGCCCCTGCTTGGATAGCTGCAGATAGAGTCTCGGGTAGCCTGGGTAGAGGCAGAAGCTGACGCCAGACGTCGCCTCCTGATAGCTACCGTCGAGCTGATCATTGCGGTGCGTCAGCATCTTCACGTCGCGGAAGGCGAGGAAGGGACTCAGGCGGAGTGTCGTCTGGCTGTGCGCCTCTAGGAGGGTGTAGCGAATGAGCGCCCTATTGACGTAGTGGCAGAAGATGAACTCCTTGCGCAGCACGACCCCACCGACGCGGTAGGTCGTCGAGGATACGACATCGACATTGTACTCGCGGATGTACTTGTGCCCCTTGGGACTGAAGACATCGCCCTCATACTCGTGGATCCCGACATTGAAGGGCACCCCGTGCTGCACGATCGTCAGGTCGAGGCTGGAGAGGAGTACGTGATTGTTGGGGCTGAGTGTAGGGATAGGGACGACGAGCACACCATGGTATTTGCGGGTATTGCAGCCGACGATACTGGAGCAACAGTAGGCGCCCTTTCGATTCGTACGGATGTACTCACGCTGCGTGGACTCATCCAAGTTAGCCATCAGTCGGCGGTCAAACTTGAGGTAACTCATTCGGTTCTTGTTCGTATAGTGCCCAGCGCCCCTCCCCTACCGTCTAGAGGTAGGGGAGCAGTGCTCAGCAGCTGTGTAATATTCTCCCGCTAAGTTACGAATTAAGATAATGCAAGTCAAGCCAGCCGAGGGGCTGCGCGCCCCGAGTATATAGGCTCGGCGGGAGGCCTCCTCGAGGGGGACAGGTACCCCCCAGCAAGGGGCCCCGCCCCTCTGACCTATCCCTGAGGCTGCTGACTGGTATCAGTCAGCGAGCTGAGGGACGTCCATCAGCGAGCCGAGGGGTATCAGTCAGCAGCCTTGAGGGATATCAGTCAGCCACCCCCAGAGCTAGAGGGACCTAAGGGGACAGCGTCCTCTAAGCCCCACGAGCCCTCAGGAGCCCCGCTGCTCACTGCCGCAGCGCGCCTATCCGAGCCGTGTGCTAGCACACGCCCCGAGACCAGAGGGAGCAGCAGTGCGACAGGCCTCTGTGCCATTCTGTCACGCTACCCGTCCTGGCACTCCCTTTGCCTGGAGAACTGCAACTAAGTAATCAACGACATACATCCATTGATAGATCTATGAACAAGCAAGGAAAAATCGGAGTGACGAGCGAGAACATCTTCCCCGTCATCAAGAAGTTCCTCTACAGCGAACACGACATCTTCCTCCGTGAGCTGGTATCCAACGCTGTGGACGCCAGCCAGAAGCTCCGCGCGCTGGCCAGCGCAGGCGAGTACAAAGGTGAGCTCGGGGAGCTCCAGGTACGCGTGAGCTTCGACCCCGAGGCCAAGACCATCACCATCAGCGACAGCGGGATAGGGATGACGGCCGAGGAGGTAGAGAAGTACATCAATCAGATCGCCTTCTCAGGCGCCGAGGAGTTCCTCGACAAGTACAAGGATGACAAGGTAGCCATCATCGGCCACTTCGGGCTGGGCTTCTACTCCTCCTTCATGGTCTCCAGCCGCGTAGAGATACAGACGAAGTCCTACAAGGAAGGCGCTGAGGCCGTCCACTGGAGCTGCGAGGGCAACCCCGAGTACATCCTCGAGCCCGGCAGCCGCAGCGAGCGCGGTACGGACATCATCCTGCATATCGATAGCGAGAGTGAGGAGTTCCTCAGCAAGGACAGACTGACAGCCCTACTCAATAAGTACTGCAAGTTCCTCCCTATCCCCATCATCTTCGGCAAGAAGCAGGAGTGGAAGGACGGCACCTACGTGGATACCGACCAGGACAATCAGATCAACGACATCCACCCCGCCTGGACCAAGAAGCCCAGCGAGCTGACGAAGGAGGACTACATCGCCTTCTACCATCAGCTCTACCCACAAACGATAGAGGAGCCCCTCTTCTGGATCCACCTCAACGTAGACTACCCCTTCAACCTCACCGGGATCCTCTACTTCCCCAAGG
>ERZ772827.252-NODE-252-length-30402-cov-5.266254_pt1 | contig 30402 bp, 25 predicted proteins | sample MGYA00580850_ERZ772827 | MGnify/ENA primary metagenome ERZ772827 (study PRJEB29015, sample SAMEA2737950) | human oral metagenome | biome: human oral; feature: human-associated habitat; material: dental | place: China | collected 2145 ... | reverse complement strand
AAGGCGGCGAGCCGCAGACAGTACACACGTTACGGCAAGGCGAGCCAACGCTGTATTGGTTTTTGTTAATTCACTATATATGGCTGTTTGATGTTGGCATGTTTATGGAAGAGACTACCTGAAAGTGCGACGCAGCAGAGTTTCTGCACAGTTAAAATTTCAGGTAGCCTTTGCTTGCCCGGCTATATCGGATTCCGTTTGAATCAGGACAAGGCGATGAAGCTGTGGACAATGCGGTAAGGCAAGGCAACGCCGCACTGGTTTAAATTTAATTCACTATAAAAAAACCGGCCTGATTATTCAGGCCGGTTGGTTTATGCTGCGGGGGCATGGAGCCCCGTACCGCGTGGGTTAAGCTTTAACAATCTTAACTTTGTAGCGGCCGTCTTCCTGGCGGTAGGCACCGTGGATGTCGGTTTCGAAGCCGGGGAAGTGGGCGCCGATTTCGCACAGCATCATCAGGAATTCCAAGATGGGCTTGCTCTCTTCGGTGATCATTTCGCCGGGCATGACCAACGGTACGCCGGGAGGATAGGGCAGAATCATGTTGGCGTTGATTTTGCCTACCATGTCTTCTAGGTAGCAGTCTTCAATCTGACCTTTCAGCTCAAGCTGGAAGGCTTTGTGCGGGTTCATCACCATGGTCGGCAACACTTCGAATGCGCTGAACATGAGTTCGGGCAGGTTGTGTTTGCAGATCAGGCTGTGGATGCCATGCGCCAGTTCTTGAATCCGCATGTCTTTGTAGAAAGAGGGAGATTCGTTGAATACGCGCGGCAATACTTCTTCCACGGTGGCGTTGGCGTCATACAGGTTTTTGAACTCGTTCAATGCGTGCAGCAGGCTGAGGGCTTTGGTGTCGTCCACGCCGATGCTGAAGAGCACGAGGATGTTGTAGGGACCAGTTTTCTCCACGATGATGCCGCGGTCTTCCAAGAATTTGGAAACGAGGTTGGCGGGGATACCGGTTTTTTCCAGCTGGCCGTTTTTATCCAAGCCCGGAGTAAGCAGGGTTACCTTGATCGGGTCGAGGTACATGTGCTGGGCGTCGATGTCTTTGAAGCCGTGCCATTTGTCGGTTTGGTGCAATTCCCAGCATTCGATGTTGTCCACGTTTTCAGGTTGCCATACGTCGAAATACCATGAATCGGCATGGGCTTTGTGTTTCTTGATTTCCTTACGGAATTTAACGGCGCGTTCCAGTGAATCCTGCATCAGGCGTTTACCGGAGTTGCCGCGCATCATGGCTGCTGCCACTTCAGTAGAGGCTACCATGGGGTAGAACGGGGAAGTGGAGGTGTGCATCATGTAGGCTTCGCCGAAGGTGGCGGTGTTCAGGTTGCCCTTAACGTGAATCATGGAAGCCTGTGAGAATGCGGCCAGCAGTTTGTGGGTGGAGTGGGTTTCAAAGATTACCTTGTCTTTAACCTGCTTACCGCCCATACCGGTTTTGCCGTTGTAGATCGGGCTGAAGTTGGTGTAGGGAACCCAGGCAGAGTCGAAGTGGATGGATTTCACATCCAGGGTGTCTTTGATTTTGTCGGTGTTGTAGAACAGGCCGTCATAAGTGGAGTTGGTAATCACGGCATGTACCGGCCAAGTGGCGCCTGGAACTTTGGCAAGTTTCTCGGTGATGACTTCTTTGGTGAATTCTTTTTGCGGAATACCGCCCAAGATGCCGTAGGCGTTGCGGGTCGGTTTCAGATAAACCGGGGTAATGTCGCTCATCATCAACAGGTGGGTTAATGATTTGTGGCAGTTACGGTCGATCAGCACGGTGCTGCCGGCCGGTACGGAGTACATACCCACGATTTTGTTGGCGGTGGAAGTGCCGTTGGTTACGATGTAGCTGTGGTCGGCATTGAAGGTTTCGGCGATGTATTCTTCGGCTTCTTTGTGCGGGCCGGAGTGGTCGAGCAGGGAGCCTAATTCGCCCATGGAAACGGAAATATCTGATTTGAATGTGTTTTCTCCGTAGAAGTCGTAGAACAGGCTGCCTACGGGAGATTTCAGGAAAGCAGTACCGCTCATGTGGCCCGGAGTACAGAATGTGTATTTGTTTTCAACCACATAATCGAACAGGGCTTTGGTGAAGGGCGGCGTGATGTTGTCGATGTAGTGACGGATGGCTTTTTCAATTTTGTCCACAACGTCTTCGTTGCTGAACAGATGGCAATCGATGAAGGTGGCATGGTCGCCTACAGCGCCGAAGTCCACGGGTTTGTCGCAGTCGGTGGGCTTCAGAATGAATACGGGTAGCTCATCGTTGAGTGCAATAATTTGTTCGTCTAATTCTCGGTTGAAAATATCCAGTGTACAAAGCACTGAGCCTATTCTGGCGTCATGTTTCAGGAACGTCAGGATTTCTTGCGGGTCATGGGCTATTCGGATGGTGTGACCACCCTTTTCCAAAGTTTCAATCAAGCTCTTCAGATAGTCACCAAGTTCCTTATGACCACAGCCTAATAAGATGTTCTTCATGATCTAAATCCTTTAAGTAAATTAAGAAACAACTGCTTTTGCCGGCCGGGAGGCTGGCTTTTGCTACCGTTGCCGCCGTGCCGGAGGGCACAGCGGCAGTAGTGGCAACCTGTGTTTTGCCACTTGCGGAACAAGGGCAAAAAATAAACCTGCATTGGTATATGCAGGCAAGTGACTAATAGGGTGTTAATGATATTTTGGCTGGGCAGCTTGGTGGCGGATTATAGTATTGCAATACCCAAGGCTGGCGGCGGATGGAATATCGGATTACAGTTAAGTACTGCTAAGAAAAATTAACAGTTGCTTTGTCTGTTGCGTTCAAGTGGGCAAATATTAAAATTATTTACACACCTTGCCTGCATTAAAGCTGGTTGATTTTAAAGAACAATATCTTGAAATGTGGCTGAATTGGCAGTTTATTTTGATGCCTATCTATTTATTGATACATCATATCATAAAATATAATGTCATGGGTTGACTTTAGTCAGAAAATTTTAGAGCAAAGGTACAGGGCTGATGGCGGGAAAGGGGTGGAGGGCAGTGCTGGCAAGGGGTTTGGTGCGGATTTGTAAAAATAGAAACGGCAGGCTTTAAGGGTGCCTGCCGTTGGAAAAGTGAGTTTGTTGCGGAGTATTTAAGAGGAACAAGTATAGTGGATTAAAATAAGAATGGGACAAGGCGGCGAGCCGCAGACAGTATGAGCAATACGGCAAGGCGAGCCAACGCTGTAGCATTCTTATTTTAATTCACTATAGTATTTGATTTTCAGGTAGCCTCTGCCTGTTCCTGCCAGGCGGGGCGTTTCCATTTGGGCGCGTCTTGAAAACGGTAGGCAGCCATTTTTTCTAGCAGGGCGGGGATGCTGCTGTCCGTACACACCAAGCCGGTATTGGCGGCAGGCATGAAACCTTGGTTGGCGGTGTGCTGCAACAGGGTGATGATGGGGTTGAAAAAGCCATTGACGTTGAGCAGGCCGATGGGTTTGCTGTGCAGTTTGAGCTGGGCGGCCGAGAGCACTTCAAACAGCTCTTCATATGTGCCCAATCCGCCGGGCAGGGCGATGAAGGCATCGGCCCGGTCAATCATTTTGGTTCGCCGATCGGCCATATTGTCGGTGATGATAAGCTCGGTGAGGCGGCCGTGTGCCATTTCTTCATGGCGCAGGAAGGTGGGGATGATGCCGGTTACTTGGCCGCCGGCAGCCAGGGCGGCAGAAGCCACTTCGCCCATCAGCCCAATACCGCCACCACCGTATACCAGCCGACTGCCTCGTTCGGCAATGGTGCGGCCCAGCTCACGGGCGGCTTGGCTGTAGCAGGGGTCTTCGCCGAGATTGGAGCCGCAATAGACGACGATGTTATTCATAGCGTTCATATTTATTCTTTCAGGTAGCCTCTTGGAGGGTGGTGGTTTTCGGTGTGCAGCCGAAAATGTGAAAGCGCGGATTATAGCGAATGGGGTTTTTTGCATACAAGCTGCGGGGCGGAAGAGGCTACCTGAAAACCTATCACCGCTATTGTGCTGGCCGTTTCCTTATGAGGATAAGGCGATGCAGGCAAGTAGGCGGGTTTTGGGCAAGGATCTTTCTATAGTGAATTAACAAAAATCCGGACAAGGCGACGAGCCGTAGACAGTACAGGATAGTACGGCAAGGCGAGGCAATGCTGTACTGGTTTTTGTTAATTCACTATATATCGAAATACGGCTACAACGCCAAATATAGTAGATTGAAATAAGAATGCGGCAAGGAGGCTGGCTGAATACGGTGCAGACATCATGGCAAAACGGGCTCATGTGGTACAGGTTTTATTGATTCATTACACGCCAAAAGGCTACCTGAAAATTCTCAGGTAGCCTTTCGTTTTGCCGCGGATGGCGGGAAGTCTGTTCCTTATCATGTTTCAGGTAGCCGCTATCCGAAGGCTACCTGAAATTTTAGGCGGGTATCAGCCTTTAAACACAGGCAGGATGTCGGCGCGGCTGAGGATTTGGGCGGCGACGTTGGCCAGCCCGAAGAAGAATACCCAAGCCATCAGCCATTTCCCGCCGTATACGCGGTAGCCTTTGCCTTCGCCGAATTTTTTGCGGCAGGCGTAGAGCAGCAGGGCGGGGACGAATGCCGTCCACACGGTGGCGGCGAAGCCGACGTAGCTGATGGCGAGCACGAAGCCAGTGGGGAATAGCAGGCAGGCAACGAGCGGGGGCAGGAAGGTGAGGGCGGCGGCTTTGCTGCGGCCGGCGCGGCTGGTGCCGAAGCCGAACAGGTCGGTGAGGTAGTCGAGCAGGCCGAGGGTGACGCCGAGGAAGGAGGAGGCGATGGCCATGTAGGAAAACAGGGAGAGCACGCGCACCAGCCCGCTGCCGGCCACTTGGGCGAGGGCGGCGAGCAGGGCAGCCACGTTGTCTTGCGCGGCAATCACGGGGCCGAACTGGCTGCGCGGCAGGTTACCTTGCACGGCAAATTGCCAGAGGGCGTAGATCACCAGCGCCACCAAAGTGCCGAGCCAGAGTGAGTGGGCTACTTTTTTGGCGTCGCCCCGGAAGTAGTCGAACAGGCCGGATACGTTGCCGTGGAAGCCGAAGGAGGCGAGGCAAACGGGCAGGGCGGTGCCGAGGTAGATCCAGTAGCTGCTGTTTCCGCTGCCGGCGGTATCGAACAATACGGCGGGTTGGGCGGAAAGGAGCAGGCCGCCGTTGGCCCAGAGGAAGGTCATAATCATGCCGCCGATGAGGATGGTGGTGCCGCGGTCTACCCAAAAAGTGGACCACCATACGCAACCGGCGAAGATGAGAGCAAACACGATCTGCCCTACCCAGAGCGGGGCTTGGAGGGCTTGGGCGGTGAGGTTGCCGCCGGTGAAGATGTAGGCGTAGGTGAGCAGGTAGAGCACGAAGGCCACGGAAAGGCCGGTGATGATGCTCCAGCCGCGGCCAAGCAGATCTTTAACGATGGTGTCGAAGTTGGCGCCGGGCGGGTAGTGGGTGGTGGCTTCGAGAATCATCAGGCCGCTGGAGAGCATGGAGAACCAGGTATAGAGCAGCACGATGAGCGATCCGGCAAACCAGATGCCGGCGGTGGCGGTGGGATTGGCGAGCATGCCTGCGCCGATGACGGTGCCGGCGATGATCATGGCGCCGCCGAGTACGGAGGGTTTTTGATTCATGGTGATGTGGGTAGGGAGTGGGTTTGGGGCATGGTTAAGGCGCTGGATTGCTTCCTGCGGCGTCGGCTTATCTTACTGGTTGCTAAGCTGTTTGCGGCTCGTCGTCGTATAGGGAGCAATTATTGCTTCTGCCACACCCTTTGGCGGGAAAATAAAACGGCCGCCCAAATCAGCAGCGGCCGGGCGGAATTATACAGGGCAGAAGCTTGGCTTGACTATATGGTTTGTAGTTTTTGCGAACCTGGTTTTGGCATATTCTCACGTTATTGCGTATTTAATGGCGTTTGGTTCTTTATGTGTGGTTTTATTGTCATATTGTTGCTTTGATGATGTTTGGCGGGCGGATAATACTGTTTGGGTCGGGAGGCTACCTGAAAATAAATTTTGGCTTTACGGAAACGGGTAATGCTCGTTTGAATTGAGTTGAAGACTTCTGCTTTCAGGTAGCCTGTGGCGCAGAATATAGTGAATTAACAAAAACCAGTACAGCGTTGACTCGCCTTGCCGTAACGTGTGTACTGTCTGCGGCTCGCCGCCTTGTCCTGGTTTTTGTTAATTCACTATAAGTCACTTGATGCCCACGCGGCCACTGTATTGGCTGTGTGATGCCGCATGGTTGCAACTATAGAAAAGGCTACCTGAAAATACCGGATGGTTTTCAGGTAGCCTTTTCAATCAGGCTGAGTGATTGGTTTAGAACAGGGCGTCAATCTCTTGCGAGTGTGCTGCGCCACCATCACCGCTGTTTTGCTGCGGTACCGGTTCTACGGTGTTTTCTTCCGGTATCACCGGATCGCCGCCTGCGGCTTGGATATCTTCGGCATCAGGTGCGGCGCCGCGGTTGTCGATGGCCAGGCGCGAACTGGTGCTCTGCTGCTCTTGCAGGAAGTATTCGCCGCCCTTGCGTACGATTTTCGCGGGCATCGGCATGCCTTTTTGCGGTACGCCTTTGAGTGCGTAGCGCATGTATTCAACCCATACGGGCAGGGCGATTGTGCCGCCGAAGCCGGCGCGGCCCATGCTGCGCGGTTTGTCGAAACCGATATACACCACGCCTACTAAGTCGGGGTTGAAACCGGCAAACCAGGCATCTTTGTTTTCGTTGGTGGTACCGGTTTTGCCGGCAATATCGCTCCGGCCGAGCGCGCTGGCACGGGCACCGGTGCCTCGGCGTACGACGTCTTGCATGATGGTGTACATGATGTAGGCGTTGCGCGGATCGATAACTTGCGGCGCACTTTCTCCGGCCACCAAGGGCTTCATCTGGGCGCGCAATCGGCCTTGGCTGTCTTCAATGCGGTCGATCACATAGGGAGACACCTTATAGCCGCCGTTGGCAAACACGGCATAGGCCTGCGCCATTTGCAACGGGGTAACCACACCGCTGCCCAGAGCCATAGACAGCGAATCGGGAATCTGACGGGCATTAAAGCCGAAACGCTGCACATATTGATGTACTTCGTGTATACCAAGCGCCATCACAATGCGGATGGAAACCATGTTTTTAGATGCGGTAAGTGCCTGACGCAGGGTGATGAAGCCGGAATAGCGGCCATCGGAGTTTTTCGGGCGCCACGGCCGACCGCCGGTTCCCATGCCGGGCAATTCGATCGGGGCATCGTTGATGGTGGTGGCGGCAGTCATACCTTTAGCCAAAGCGGCAGAGTAGACAAAGGGTTTGAAGGTAGAACCCGGTTGGCGCTCGGCCTGAGTGGCACGGTTGAAGCTCTTGCTATGGAAGTCGAAACCACCCACCAAGGCGCGGATGGCGCCGGTTTTGCTGTCTAATGCCACAAATGCGCCTTGCAGCTCGGGCATTTGGCTGATTTGCCAACCGCGATCGAGTTTGCGTACGCGGATAACCGCACCGGGACGGATGGCGTTGTCTTTGCCGTTGTTGATGGTGCGCGCTACATAATTGAGCGCATTGCCGCTGATTTTGATGCGGTTGCCACCTTGCGTATAGGCTTCAATAGAGGAGCGGCTGGCCTGCAACACCACGGCCGGTTGTAGGCCGTCTACGGTGTAAACCGTATCCAGATATTGATCTAGGTTTTCGTCCAAGGTCTCGGCTTCTATCGTGTTCAAATCGATAAATGCTTCTGCACCACGATAAGTGCCTAATCCGAAACCTTTCAGGGCTCGGCGCAGGGCTAGGGTGGCCACGCGCTGGCTTTCGGAGCTAACGGTGGTGTACACGCGGAAGCCTTGCGTATAGGCATCTTCGCCGTATCGGTCGTACATTTCTTGGCGAACCATTTCGGCCACATATAGAGAGTTTTGGTCAATCTCTACTTGTTGGCGTCGGTAATGCAGTTCTTCAGCCAGTGCCTGATCGCGTTCTGCGGGCGTAATCATCTTTTCTTCAACCATATTGTTGAGAATGTAACGTTGGCGCAAGCGGGCACGCTCGGGATTCACGATCGGATTAAAAGAGGAGGGCGCTTTAGGCAGCCCGGCCAGGATGGTGGCCTCAGCCAACGTCAGCTCTTTTACCGGTTTGTTGAAGTAAATCTGCGAAGCGGCAGCAAAGCCGTAGGCGCGCTGGCCCAAGTAGATTTGGTTGAAATACAGCTCCAAAATCTGTTGCTTACTTAGCGATTGTTCAATCTTGTAGGCCAATAATGCCTCATTGAACTTACGGCGGTAGCTGCGTTCGTTGGTGAGGTAAAAGTTGCGGGCTACCTGCTGGGTGATGGTACTGGCACCAGACTGTACGCCGCCGGCGCGGAAGTTGCCAATCAGGGCGCGAGCAACACCGGTAACATCTACCCCCCAATGTTGATAGAAGCGTTTATCCTCTGCAGCAATAACGGCATTGATCAATACAGGCGGAAATTCGTCAATTTTGGTAAACGCGCGGCGTTCCTCACCATACATGCCGATGAGTTTGCCGTCTGATGAATAAATAGTCAGCGGCATCCGCGGCTGATAATTTGTTACCGTCTCCAAACTGGGGAGTTTCGGGTAGGTCACCAACACTGCAATAGCCAGTAGCCCAACACCGAACAAGGTTAGTCCCAGCAGTAGTCCAAAAACCGTTTTAAGTATTTTTCTAAACATAGTTACAAATTTTTCTATCAATAAGTACTTTGACTAAAGTAAACTATACCTTAATTTATGCAAGAAAACGCTAAACCTGATATAAATTTACCTGTGACCGGTCAGCCGGTCTTTTAAAGGGAGGCTTAAAGATGCGAATATCAAAAAAACCAAGGAAATCAAAACAAAAGGCTAAGATGTCTTTTGGCAGCAAAGGCTGCTTGGGCGTGGATATTACGCCAACCGCCATTAATATGGTATATCTTGCTGGCAGTGTTCCGGGTAATCTGCGGTTGGAAAATTACACCATCCAGCCCCTGCCTAAAGGCGTTATTATAAACGGCAACATCGAAGATCATGATCAACTCGTGTCATATTTACAACAAGCTTACCAACAGCTCGGCAGTAGTTGCAAGAATGTAACAGCAGCCCTGCCACAGGCTTTAACGAACATACAAACGATTACTTATGATGCTCGTAGTGCTGATCTGCCGGTAGATGAGTTCGTTGAGTTGGAAGCCAGTCAAACCATCGGTTCTGATAATCTGAGCTATGATTTCCAAGTTACTGCCGAATTGCAAAACGGCAATGTGCAGGAAATCGTTATGGCGGCAGCCAAGCGTGATGATGTGGATCTGCGTAGGGATTTGTTCGTCGATGCCGATATTCCGTTGTCTCAAATGGATGTGGATACTTTTGCCGTTGTGAACGCTTTTTCTGTTTGGATTGATCAATTTGCTCCTGATCTGGAACACCAGAAACTGGCTATTTTCCATGTGGATGAAGAACAGACTAAAGCTCTGATTCTGCAAAATGGCAGTATTGTTTATAAACAAGAAACTAATTTCGGTAACAAACAGCTAACCCATAATATCCAGCGGCAATATAAATTGAGTGAGGATGATGCTTGGAGTATGCGTTTCAAAAGCAATAAGCCCGCAGATTTCCAGGGTGCGGTAGCTGATCACTTTAATAGTCAGCTTACTCAAGAAATTCAGAGGGTTCTGCAATTCTATTACACAACGGTGAGCAGCGATTATCAAGACAGTGTTAAACATATCTTGATTTCGGGATGCCCATTCATGCAGCCTTTCGGCCTCGCAAAAAGCGTGTATGCGCAAACCAATATCTCTACTCAACAAGTGGAGCCTATTGTCAGCACGCAAGGCGGCAAGCAAACCGAAACTTCGAAATTTAATTTGGAATCCGGGCAACTGACGGTTGCGTTTGGATTGGCTGTAAGAGGATTGTAAAATGATTCCATTAATTCAACTAAATATGCTCCCTTATCGTGAGGAGCAGGATAAGCAGAAAAAAGCCCAGTTCACTAGATTGATGATTTTTTCTGGTTTGATTGGTGTTGGTTTGTTGGTATTTACGTATGTATCGCTTAGTGGCCTAATATTAAATCAAGAGTCACGCAACCAACAGCTAACTGCCGGTATTGATCAGTTAAATATTCAGATCAAGGAAGTAGAAACCTTAGAAGCTGAAAAGCGTGATTTCTTAGCCCGGAAAGCGAAAGTGGAGGAGTTGGAGAATAAGCGTTTTGAAGCAGCTAGGATGATTGACTCCTTGAACACTGTTGCACCGGAAGGCGTTTATCTAACAGGTATTAAGGCTAAGGATGTTAGCACCTATACTTTGTCTGGTAAGGCTACCAGTGATAGTAAAATTGCTGATTTTATGCGGGTAATTCCGAGTACCAATGTATTTGGTCAGCCTTCATTGGATAGTATCAATAAAGTAGAGTCTGTACAAGAGTTCGAGTTGACTGTAGCAGTTGCTTCAGTACCAATGAGCGGAGATTCAATAAATATTGCTCCCGTTGCAATGTTGTCAGAATCTGCTTCTGCTGCCAGCAATACTCCTGCATCAGTACCTAATACGTCTGTAGCGCCTGCATCATCCGCTACAGCCACTTCCTCTCCTGCAAATTAATGGAAGGGTGAAATCATGGCACAAAAAATTGATCTTAATACTCTATATAAGCAAAACAAGCTGGTTCAGCTGGGTGCTGGTATCGTTATCGTTGTTCTCCTTTTGATTGCAGGCTACTTTGCTTTGTTTAAAGGACAATGGGAAGAATATGAGAGTTTGCAGCAAAAAGAAGAGCAGCTGAAGCAAGACTATCAAAGCAAAGCTGATCAGGCAGCCAATCTGCCAGTTTTGAAGGATGAGTTGGAAAAAATCCGTACGGCATTCAACGTATTGTTAAAACAATTGCCTACAGATGCAGAAATTCCAAATTTGATTCAGGAGTTGCATCAGGCAGGGGCGAAAAACAGTATGCGTATGAATAGTGTGAAACCTTTGCCTCCAGTAGATCTTGATAACGTACAACAATTGCCTTATGAAATTTCCATTTCGGGAAGTTATGAGCAAATTGCACAATTTATACGTGATGTAGGTCGTCTCTCGCGTATTGTAACCTTGGATAAGATCAATCTTGCTCCTGCAGATGCAAAGGATAGTAATGGCATACTTACTTTGACAGCCAACGCCAATACTTATAAGGCATTGCCTCAAAGTGAGGCCTCTACTGCTTCAGCCGCATCGGCACCACAAGCAGAGTGATAAGATTGGTTCTTTATAAAGGATTTTATAATGAAGAAAAATATATTATGGGTCTCAGCTGTTTTTTTGCTGGCTGCCTGTTCTTTGACAGAGGGTGATTTGCAGCAGTGGATGGATAATGCTCGAGCTGAAGCAAAGAGTAAGGTTCGTCAACCTCAGATACCGACTATTTCTAAGTCGCCTGAGTATATTGATCCTGTTATTAATGGGTTAAATATATTTGATCCTAAACGACTTCGTGTTAATCAGCAATCGGGTATTAATGCCCCGAACCCTGATAGGCCAAAAGAAATTTTGGAAAACTTTAGCTTGGAGAGCTTGCGTTATGTCGGCTCTATTAAGCGGGGTGGGCAGATTTCTGCCTTTGTTGAAGCTGGCGGTCATACTTATACCGTACATGTAGGTAATTATCTTGGTCAAAACTATGGACAAATTACCGCTATTACTCCGGATAAGCTGATTTTATCGGAGGTAACTGAAGACAGCTATGGTGCATGGCAACGTCGAACAGCGGAATTGGAGTTGAATATTCCAGACGCTTCTAACCAATCAAAATCTAATTAAACTTACCAAGGGATTTACGATATGAAAATCAAAAAACTGCAATATCTAACCGCTTTAGGTATGAGCTTGGCCATGCAAGGCGTACTGGCTGGTAATATTACAGATATTAACGTCTCTGCTTTACCGAATAATCAGAAGGTTATTAAAATCCGTTTCGATCGGGATATGTTGAAGCCGAGTGGTTTTATTACTACTACACCTGCCCGTATTGCTTTGGATTTCCCAAATACTGGTGCCAATCTTAACCAACCAGTACTGCAATATAACGACGCTCTGCTTAGCCAAATTGCTGTCGCTCAAGATAGCAATAAAACCCGTGTTCTACTTAACTTGAATAGACCGGGGCAATACAATGCTGAAGTCAGAGGCAATGAGGTTTGGATTTATCTGAATGAATCTGGCCAGGGGGCTTCTACAACTGTAAGAGCTGCTCCTCCTAGCAACCAAATTCAGCAGGAATCTCTTGGTGTAACGGAAACTCGTCTTGCTGCTGGTCAGAATGCTCTTGGTAGCAATACTGCCAACGTAGCCGTTGATTTTCACAAGGGTGCAAGTAATTCTGGCGTGATTGAAATCAATACAGCCGGTTATCGTGGTACCCCTGAAATCAAACAGCGTGCAAATAACTTGGTGATTTTGCTGAAAAATAACCAATTGCCAATTGCGGCACAACGTAATTTGGATGTAACCGATTTCAGTACTCCGGTTCGTACCATCAGCCTACGCCGTTTAGGTAATGATACAGAGATTACCATTAAGAACCAGGGCGGTTGGGAACATAAAACCAGTCAGTCTGCTGGTCGATATACTATTACCGTTTCTCCAAAATCTGTTGTAGCTGAAGATGGTCTTCGTAACCGTAATCGTCACTTTACTGGTAAACGGGTTTCTTTAGATTTCCAAGATGTGGATGTGCGTACCATTCTGCAGATTTTGGCTAAAGAATCCAATATGAACATTGTGGCCAGTGACAGTGTTTCTGGCAAAATGACCTTGTCATTGAAAGATGTGCCTTGGGATCAGGCTTTGGATTTGGTAATGCAGTCGCGAGGCTTGGATGCACGCCGGAATGGTAATATTATTCGTGTTGCCCCTGCTGATGAATTCCGACAAATTGACATCAAAAATTTAGAAGATGCTAAGCGTATTGATGAACTTGGTCCGCTAGTATCCCGTACATTCCAATTGAAATATAAGGATGTCAATGAGTTTCGTAAAATTCTGAATATTAGTGAGAATGGTGGATCTGGCAATAATAGCGGTAATAATAATAACTCTTTATTGAGTAGTCGTGGATCTGCTGTTATCGATCCAGCAACAAATACCTTAATCATTAAAGATAATCAGAATGTTATTAAAGAGTTTGAGAGATTAATTGAGCAGTTGGATGTTCCTGCACGCCAAGTGATGATTGAGGCTCGTATTGTTGAGGCTACAGACGGTTTTTCCCGTGCTTTGGGTGTGAAGTTTGGTTATAACAAAACTTCAGGTTCAACCCGGATTGGTAGTGGGTTAGGTAGTAATAATAATACCGGCAATGCTTTCTCTGTTGCTCCGAATGTGAACTTGCCAGCATCATCTGCAACTTCAGCATTGACCATTGTTCGAGCCTTGTCTTCTGGCGCACTGGGCTTGGAATTGAGTGCCATGCAGGAACAAAATCGTGGCAAGATTATCTCCAGCCCGCGTGTATTAACCCAGGACCGGAAAGAAGCGACTATCAAAGCTGGTCGAGAAATTCCTTACCAGGAAGCTTCTTCCAGTGGCGCTACTAGTACCAGCTTCAAAGAGGCTGTATTGGGATTGACTGTTACTCCTCAAATCACGCCTGACGGTAATGTGATTATGGACATCAAACTGAACAAAGACTCAGTAGATGAAAACTGTAGCGTGTTGGGTACTCCATGTATCAGCACTAAAGAACTGAATACCCGCGCTATGGTAGAAGATGGCGGTACCATCATCTTGGGTGGTATTTATGAGGAAGATAACTCTAATGCCCAATACAAAGTACCGTTGCTGGGTGATATTCCGTTTGTAGGTAACTTGTTCCGTGGCACTAAACGCAATAACAGCAAAAACGAATTGCTGATCTTCATTACCCCGCGCATCATGGGTAGTGAAGGCAACGTTCTGCGCTACTAAGCCACACTTTACCGATTGATTCGGTTACAATGCCTGCCATGAATACCATGGCAGGCAATATTTTTTTGATTGGATTGATGGGTGCGGGTAAAACCACTCATGGGAAACAGTTGGCAGCGTTGTTACAACGTGATTTTATTGATAGTGACCAACTGATTTGCCAACGCACCGGCGTTTCTATCCCTACTATTTTCGAGCTGGAAGGGGAGGGTGGCTTTCGCAAGCGCGAAGCTGCTGTTATTGACGAATTGACCCGCCGTCATCCCATTATTCTCGCTACCGGTGGTGGAGCCGCCTTGTCTTCAGATAATCGCCGTTGTCTGCATACACGTGGCACAGTGATCTATCTGCATGCCACCCCAGACATTTTATACCGGCGCATTTCTTGCGATAAAAACCGCCCCCTGCTTCAGGTAGCCGACCCGCTCGCCAAACTGCAACAGCTCTACCGGCAGCGCGACCCGCTCTACCGCGAGACTGCCCACCTTGTATTCAACATTCCAGCACAACACTCCTGTCCGCAGATTACCAAGCAACTGCTGCACCTTATCCAACAACACAGCCGAGATACCCTGTAATGCAAACCCTGCACGTCCATACCCCCGGTCACAGCTATCCCATCCATATTGGTTTCCGTTTGCTCGACAACTTGGCCGAACTCATCCACCCACATATCGGCGGCAAAGCTGCCATCATCAGCAATCAAACCGTTGCCCCGCTTTATCTTGCCCCCGTCAAAGCAGCCTGCCAACAACTCGGCATCAACGTTTGCGACATCATCCTGCCCGACGGCGAACAATACAAAAATAACGAATCCCTCCAGCAAATCTACACCGGCCTGTTGCAGCACCATGCCGACCGCCGCACCACCATTCTCGCCCTCGGCGGCGGCGTAATCGGCGATTTGGCCGGCTTTGCCGCAGCCACCTACCAGCGCGGCATCCCCTTCATCCAAATCCCCACCACCCTGCTCAGCCAGGTCGATTCCTCCGTGGGTGGCAAAACCGGCATCAACCACCCGCTCGGCAAAAACATGATCGGCGCGTTTTACCAGCCCCAAGCCGTCATCGCCGACACCGCCACCCTGCAAACCCTTCCCCCGCGCGAATTTGCTGCCGGCCTGGCCGAAGTCATCAAATACGCCCTGCTCGGCGACATGGATTTCCTTGCCAAACTCGAGCAAACCATGTCCGGCATCATGCGGCAAGATCCCGCCACCCTTGCCGACACCATCCGCCACTGCTGCCAGATGAAAGCCAGCATCGTCGAGCAGGACGAAAAAGAGCAGGGCATCCGCGCCCTGCTCAACCTCGGCCACACCTTCGGCCACGCCATCGAAACCCAAATGGGCTACGGCAATTGGCTGCACGGCGAAGCCGTAGCCGCCGGCATGGTGCTCGCCGCCCGCCTGTCCGAGCGCAAAGGCTACCTGAAAACTGCCGACACCGAGCGCATCATCCGCCTGCTGCAAGCCGCCCGATTGCCCGTTGCCCCGCCGGAGTTTGCGGTCGATACCTGGCTTGCCCACATGCAGCACGACAAAAAAAATCAAGCCGGCCAAATCCGCCTCGTCATCCTCAAACAGCTCGGCCAAGCCGCTGTAGAAGCAGGCTTCGGCCGCGAAGACATGGCCGCCTTGCTACAAAGCATATGATTCCCCTGCAAGCGGGCAGGCAGACCGGGCTTGGCAGCACCGCCTGAGCCACACGCCCGAATCTTCAGGTAGCCCGTTCCCGCAACAGGCTACCTGAAAACAATAACGGCAAATTTGCCAAATGGCTGCACACCATGAAAACCTTCAAAATCAGCCCGAACTACCTCCGCCACTTCCTCGACATCTCCCCGTTCTACTACAGCGAAGAACTCTACCCCGAGCTGACCGCCCTCAACCTGGCCAACCGCAGCAGCGTCCGCCGTTGGGCGCACGAATACCTGCGCCCCCATTTCCTCGGGTTTCCCATTGCCCGGCAAATCCGCATCAAAGAAAGCTTCCGCTACGGCCTCAATTTCTGGCCGGATGATACCCTGCAACACTGCGCCGAAGAATGGCTCGACCCGACCGGGCAAACCCCAATCCGCCAGCGCTGCGAAGAAATCTGGAACGACCTGTTCGACGGCGAATACTTCGGCATCGACAATCCTGCCGCCTACCAAATTGTCACAACCCCGCCTGGCGATCCGTTCGGCCATATAGTGGATTAACAAAAATCAGGACAAGGCGGCGAGCCGCAGACAGTACACACGTTACGGCAAGGCGAGGCAACGCTGTACTGGTTTTTGTTAATTCACTATATATAGCCAACCAACTTAGCTTTAGCCTCAGCATCGGTTTGTTTTGCCGTACTTCCGTACTGCTTGTGGTTTTCCGCCTGGTATCGGAAGCCCATTCGGCTTGCTATAGCGAATTAACAAAAATCAGGGCAGGGCGGCGGGGTGCGGGCAGCAATGCGGTAAGACGAGCCAATGCCGTATTGGAAGCGGAGTTGATTGGTTGCAGGCGGGAAAAGGCTACCTGAAAATTTTCAGGTAGCCTTTATCTATTGTTGAAATAGTTGTTCCTTCATACAAATCGTCTGGCCGCAGCCGGTATTGGCGATACAAACCAATGCGGCAGGCAACGAAGTATTTTGGCTATATGTGTGGCAGAAAGGGAAATAGGGGGGCAGTTAAATAGGGGTTAGCCAAAATGCTTGAAAAACGCAGCAAAATTCTGCGGCACGACGTTTGGCGGCAGCTTGTTGCGCTGGCAGGTATTTTCTACGTAGAAAAGGCGGGATATGGTTGTACATGGTTGGCCGGACAAACAGGATAAAGCATTCCCTAATTCTTTGCTAATTATAGATAAGTATCGTTCGACTTATCTAAATGATCTGGAGAGGGAAGGGCTGGGCATGGAGTTTCTGCACGCAATCAACCAATCCTTGTTTCTGTTTATTAATGCCGATCATGATGACCATCCCGGTGCCATAGTGATGGCTTTGCTGATAGCGGAGTATTTAACCGTCATCACGCTGGCTGCGGTGGCGGTTTATTTGGTTTGGAAACATCGGCGTCGGCGAGTTGTGTGGCTGAATGTATTGTGCAGCCTGCTGTTGGGCATGGCGGCAACCTATCTAATCCGCAAGGGCTGGCACGTGCCGCGGCCGTTTGATATGCAGTTGGGCACTAATTTTTTGGCGCACAGCGCAACCTCGTCTTTCCCCAGCAAACACATGACTTCGCTGACTGCCCCGCTGATGAGCATGTGCCTGTTTGCCCCAACTCGGCTGGTGGGCGTGGCCGGTTTGATGGTGGCAATGAGCGTGGCGTGGTCGCGGGTGTATCTGGGCGTGCATTGGCCGCTGGATATGGCCGGGGCGCTGCTGGTGAGTTTGCTGGCGGCTTTAGCCGTAAAGTATGGCTTACGCCCGTTGTGGATGCGCTGGCTTGATTCGGCTGATGGCAAGTTTGCCATTCAGGATAAACAGGTTAGCTGAAAACGTTGCGCCAAGAGTAAAGAGGCTACCTGAAAGTTTTAGCTCGGTTGAAGCTATGCTTTCAGGTAGCCTTTTTATTGGGCTTTATAGCCAATTCGTTTAACTTTAGATACGGCGTTGGTTCATCTTGTGTCGATTGCGATTGGATTGGCGACATCCTCACTTGCCCGAATCAATCATAACGGCGGCATTTAATATCTGCATCCACACAGAAAATCGCGTTTTGTTCGGCCTGGCAGGCGCGGCGGACTTGGGCGCGGGCGAGGCCTTCGTTGTGGCTGGTGGCTTCATAGGTTTTGCGGAACGGGGTTACGCTGCACACATAGGCCGGATTGCGGCCTGCGCGGTGCTCGATGATGACTTCGCGCACATTGCCGTTGCTCGCAGATTGATTACGCTCCAACACGGCAATGCGTGCTTCCAAATCGGCAATGCGCCGCTCCAGCGTGCTAATGCGCGCGGCATCGTCAGCCGGCGCGGCATGGAGCGCGGTGGGCAGGGCGGAGAGGGCGAGGAGGAGGGGGAGTAGTTTTTTCATGGAGAGTCTTCTTTCTGGGGATGGTTTAATGTTACTAGGGCTGTTTTTCAGGTAGCCTGATTAAGGGAGGGCTACCTGAAAATAATGCGGTTAATACCCGGCTTCCTCTAGTCGGAGCAAGTAGTCATCGGCAAGCCAAGGATGTTGGTCGGCAGCTTTTTTGAGCCAATAGCGCGCTTGAGCGTAGTCCTGTGGTACGCCTTTCCCTTCATAATAAAGTCGTCCAAGATTATATTGCGCATCGGGGTCATTTTGGGTGGCGGCTTTTTCAAACCAGTAGAGGGCTTGGCTGTAGTTTTGTTGAACGCCAGTACCGTCTAGGTAAAATATACCGAGGAGATTTTGTGCCACCGGTAAGCCTTGTTGCGCGGCTTTTTCGGCCCATGTGTAGGCTTGAGTATGGTTTTGTGGTGCACCATTACCTTCAAAATAAAACAGACTAAGGGCAAATTGTGCAGTTGGGTCATTTTGAGCGGCAGCCTTTTCATACCAATAGCGGGCTTGTGTTAGATTTTGCTTAACACCTAAACCATAGTGGTAAAGCTCTCCTAATGCGGATTGCCCACCCACATTATTTTGGGCGGCCGCTTTTTCAAACCATATTCTGGCTTGTTCATAATCCCGTTCTACGCCCTTTCCTTGATAGTATAGTTGACCCAATTCATTTTGGGCGAAGGCATCGCCTTTGGTGGCGTTGTCGGTATAAAGTTTGTAGGCGGTCGCATAGTCGTTGCGTTGAACGGCTTCTTGGGCTAGTTGGTTGGTTCGGTTCATTGCTGTTGATTGAGGCGGGTGTGGAGAGGGAGGTTGTGCTTGTGCAGAGGGGTAGGTGGCAGTACTGACTAGAAGTATGGTTGAGATGGCTATTCGAGGGAGCAGTTTGCGGGGAGTTTGACTTGAGGGCATGACGTTTCTGTGTTGGATAGAGGTTGGCAGATGTTTCAGGTAGCCTTCTTGGAGAAGGGCTACCTGAAATTTACGCCTGCCGCCTTACACGCCGGCTAGGTTGCAGAGGTATTGCCATAAGAGCGGCACGGGGCGGCCGGTGGCGCCTTTTTCTTTGCCGGATTTCCAGGCGGTGCCGGCGATGTCGAGGTGCGCCCAGGTTTGCCCTTGGGCGAAGTGGGCGAGGAAGGCGGCGGCGGTGAGGGTGCCGGCGGGGCGGCCGCCGATATTTTGCAGGTCGGCAAAGTTGGATTTGAGCTGCTCGCTGTATTCTTCAAACAAGGGCAGCTGCCAGGCTTTGTCGCCGCTTTGGCGGGCGGCTGCGAGCAGGCTGTCGGCCAGTTCCTGATTGTTGGCCACCAGGCCGCTGGCGGCGCTGCCCAGCGCGATGACGCAGGCGCCGGTGAGGGTGGCCACGTCGATGAGGGCGGCGGGCTTGAATTGGGCGGCGTAGGTGAGGGCGTCGCACAGGATCAGGCGGCCTTCGGCATCGGTGTTGAGGACTTCGATGGTGGTGCCGTCCATGGCGGTTACGATGTCGCCGGGCTTGTTGGCGGCGGCATCGGGCATGTTTTCGCAGGCGGGGGCGACGGCGATGAGGTTGACGGGCAGTTTGGCGCGGGCGGCGGCAATGAAGGTGCCGATTACGCTGGCGCCGCCGCACATATCGAATTTCATTTCGTCCATTTCGGCGCCGGGCTTGAGGGAAATACCGCCGCTGTCGAAGGTTACGCCTTTGCCCACCAGCACGACGGGCGCGGCGTTCTTATCGGGCGCGCCGAAGTAGGAAAGCTCGATGAGGCGCGGCTCTTGGGCGCTGCCTTTGGCTACCGACCAGAACGAACCCATGTGTTCGCGGATGTAGTCGGCGCCGAGGATTTTGGCAGACGCCCCGGCGGCTTGGGCTTCGGCGCGGGCGGTGTCGGCCAGATAGGCGGGTGTACAGATGTTGCCGGCGGTGTTGCCGAGGTCTTTGCATAAATTGATACCGTGCAGCAGGGCTTGGGCGAGGCTGAGTGCATCTTGGGCGGATTGGTCGGCTGCGGGAGCATAGAAATCGGTCTGTTGCAGGGCGGCGGGTTTGGCGGTTTTTTTAAAGCGGTCAAAACGGTATACGGCTTCGCCCAGCGCGGTGGTGAGCACGTTGAGGGCGTCGGCCAATTCGGCGGCGGAGAAGGCGCTTAAGTCGATGGCAAGCACGGGCTGTTTCTGTGCCCAACCGGCGGCATGGCGGAAGGCTTTGGCCAGCGTGTCGCGCCCCGTGTTGTCGAGTTTGAGTACGGCGGTGTCGGCAAAGCTGCCGTTGGCGGGCGTGCGGGCGGCAGCGAAGGGTTCGCTTTCGGTGAGCGTGCCGTAGAGCAGGGCGGCGGTTTCATCGGCCGGGGCGGCGGTGCACAAAAACAGGCGGGCGGCTTGGTTGGCGGGCAGGGCGGTGGAATGGAGGTGGAATTGCATATTGATCCTTGGCTTGATTAGGGTGGAAAACGGGTGGCATTTTATCGCTTGGCGTAGGGAAGGGCTACCTGAAAACGTGGGCTGCAATGAAGCTAAAACGGTGCAGGCAGGATTTCAGGTAGCCTTCCCAATCACACAGGCAAAAGGCTACCTGAAAGTGAAGTTGAAATAACTCCAGGCAGCCTTCTGCTAAAACTGCTTTTCCAATTCCACAAACACTTGCCGGCTTTTGCGTTCTGCCCACACATGGCTGCTGCGGGTGTGTTGCCAGGAGAAATTCAGCTTCGGGGTGAGGCCGAGGATGGTCCAATTTCTGTGCCACAGCGAAGCGGAGTATTGGATTTCGCGGTCGCGGCGTTGTTCGTGCGGGAAGCCTCGCGGCGTGATGTTTAGCGCGGTGCCGCGGAAACGCCGTTCGGCGAAGGATACATTGATCCGGGTGGAGAGGCCGCCCAGTGCGTCCCAATCGTGAATCCAACCGGCGCCGATACCGTGGCGGCGGTAGGCGGCATTGTTCGACCTGCCGCGCAGGGCGGATTGCTCCGGCAGCATCTGGTTGAAATTCAGCCCGGCATACAGCGTGTTACGCGCTGTGGCGCGCCAGGCCAGGGAAATGCTTTCGCCCAAATACCAGCCGTTATACATTTCTGCTTTGGTATCCATCCGATAGTGTTGGCGGTAGGCATCCAGCGCGGTGTGCAGTTGCCAGCGCGGGGTGAGCAGGCGGCTGTATTCCGTGCGCAGCCCGGGGGCGTGCGCCCACATGTGCATTTTCAGCGTGTGGTTGTTTTGCGGTTTGCGGCCATCCCAGTTGTCGGTGCCGCTGAGCTGGAATTGGTAAAACGGCATCACCAACAGCCGCTGCCGTGCATCCTGCCAAAGCCAGCCCACGCCCAAACGGCCATAGGCGCTGTCGTAGGCCGATTTGTTGCTCCAATAATAATTGGTGCCGCTCACATCCAGCTGCATGCGCAGGTTGTGATGCCCGGCCAGCGGCTGGTTTTTCGCCACACTCACGCTATAAGCCACGCCCACAGCATCTTCTGCGCGTTCGCGGCTGCAGCCGAACGGGCTGCAATGCGGCGGCGGGGCGTTGTTCACATTGTTATCAAACGAGGGTGAAAGCCCGCCGCTCCACTGCCATTGCTGCTGTTTGGTAATATGGTTCAGATAATGCCGCACATTATTCTGCACCTCCGCCGGCACTTCCGGCTCGCCCTGCACAGTTTTAAACAGCTGCGCCGATTCGCGCCATTGTTTATCTTCCGCCAGCATGGCCGCCAAATCCAGGCGGATGCGCACATCCTGCGGCGCTTCTGCCGCCAATTCCCGATAAATCTGCACCGCGCGCGCATAGTTGCCCGCGTATTTTGCCTGCATGCCTTGCGCACGCCGCAGCAACACCATATCCGGCTGCGGCGTTTGCGCATACAGTGAAGTCAAATCCGCCAACAATTCCGGTTGCGGCGGGCTGTTCAATACTTGCACCAGCATCCGCGCCAAGAGCTGCGGTCGTGCCAGCAAATCCTGCTGCGTAAGCACCGGAGCGGCCTGCCGAGCGCCTGATGCCGTTTCAGGCGTTTGCGCCCCGTTTTCCAACTGCCGCAGCCACTGCTGCTGCCCGGTTTTTAGGAAATAATCTTGTTCCTGTTCTGGTGTGTCGGCAAAGCACTGTTGCGCGGCGCACACGGCGGCACAAACCAGCACCACCACCGATTTTTTATATATACCCATAATAATTTTATTTAAAAATATGCAGTTAAATTAAAATTTAGCCTGAAATGAAAATGATTTTATCCTATAAATATATTTCTTAATCTAAAGAAATGAGATATATTATCATTGTTCTTTTACACACACAGGGCTAAATTAACATGAAGCAACTGATTTTATCTTTGTCTGCGGCCGTCGTGCTGGCCGGGTGTGCGGGCGGAAGCGGGGTGGCCATACCGGACACGGTTAGCGCCCTGCCGAACCTGAAACCGGTGGAGGCCGATCGCATCACTCCCGCCACCGGCGGCGATGCCGCCACCAGCCTGCACACCGGCGGCGGGCGGCTGGAAAACGTCCATTTGCGCTATGTCCACCCTACCCTGCGCTGGGACATGGATGACGACAAACTGATCTACGAAGCGCCCGACGGCAAACGCTATTCCTTTACCGACGGCTTTACCGACCCGCTGGTGCCGTCGCCTTCGTTTGCGCAAAACCCCAATGCGCCGACCAAACACGCCCCGCAGCCCACCGGCAGCGGCGGCAAACTGATTGCCTGCTGCGAGCAAAACAGCGGCACAACCCCGGCCGCTTATGTGAACAGCATGCGCTACGGCGTCTGGTTCGGCGCGGACGGCACGGTTGATTTGTTTGTCGGCGGCATTCCCGCCCCGGTGGCCGATATGCAGCATGCCGCCGGCCACACTTCGCCCACCGGCAAAGCCACTTACGAAGTATGGGCGTTCCGCGCCAAAGACGGCCTGGCAACCTCTTCCTCTTGGAACGTGCGCGATCCCAACATCCGCTCCCTGCTCACCGTAAACTTCAACACCGGCAAAGTGGGCGGCACGATTAAAGGCAACGCCGACTTCGGCCCGGACATTGCGTTCGGCGACGTTAACGTCAGCGGCAACACCTTCAGCGGCAGCGTTACTTCCGGCGGCACGGCAGGCCGGGTGGACGGCGGCTTTTACGGCAAAAGCAGCTGGTACGACCCGGCCGGCAGCGAAATCGGTGGCAAAATCACCTTCGGCGGCAACAGCAGCCTGAACAGCTCGTTCGGTGGCAGCATGGTCGGTTCGAATAAAGACGACCTCACGTCCACCGACCTGAATCCCGTGCCGTAACTTTTCAGGTAGCCCCTTGCAGGCGGGTGGCGGCAAAGCAAGGCAACACACGCATCGGCAGCTTATCCCAACAGCGTGCGAGCCTTGCGGCACACCCCCGACCGCCATATTAACGTTTCGGCCACCTATGCGGCAAACCGTTTTCAGGTAGCCCCAACCCATTATTTCCTATCAAATAAATCATGAAACCCCAAATTCACCCACACCGGCCGAGCATTTTGTTCTTGGCATTGTGCAGCATCTTTTCCGCCCCGGTTTGGGCGGCAGGCGAAACCAGCGGCGACAGCGGCTCCGCCCAATTGGAAACCATCGAAATCCGAGGTCACAAACACACGCCGCGCCAGCTCGGGCGCGAACGCATTACCCGCCAGAAACTCGATGAAAACATGGTGCAAGACCAGCACGACTTGGTGCGCTACGAGCCCGGCGTATCCGTGGTGGAAGGCGGGCGCGCAGGCTCGAACGGCTTCGCCATCCGGGGCGTGGACAAAGACCGCGTAGCCATCACCGTAGACGGCTTGGCGCAGGGCGAAAGCCGCTCTTCCGAAGGCTTTTCCGAGCTGTTCGGCGGCTACGGCAATTTCAATACCAACCGCAATGCCGCCGAAATCGAAAACATCAAAGAAGTAACCATCCAAAAAGGTGCGGATTCGATTACCGCAGGCAGCGGCGCATTGGGCGGCGCGGTGATGTACCGCACCAAATCGCCGCGCGACTATGTGGATGAAGACAAGCCCTACCATATCGGCTTGAAAGAAGGCTATCAGAGCCGCTCCGATCAATGGATGTACAGCACCACCCTGGCCGGGCGGCTGGGCAAGTTTGACGGCCTGTTTGTCTACACCCAGCGCGAAGGGCACGAAACCAAAAACTTCAAAGACGGCGGCACGGCAAACGGCTTGGATTACGTTACCACCAGCGGGCATCTGCCCCGCCACAACGGCATCGTCCGCGGCTCGCCCGACCCGCAGGACAACACCAGTAAAAGCACCTTGGGCAAACTGGGCTACCATTTCAACGGCGGCAACTACCTCAACGCTCTCTACGAAGACTACCGCCAAGACCGCGAAACCGACGAGCTTTCCAACCTCCTGGCCGCCATCGGCCCCGGCCTCGACGTGCGCCACCGCACCGACGTGAGCTACCGCAAACGTTACGGCCTGGAATACGAAAACCTGCTCCAATCCGGCCCGTGGGACAAGCTGACGGTCAACCTCGACCGCCAGCGCATCGAAATGACCACCCTGACCTGGGACATGCCCCGCCCGGTGCCCACCCGCATTTCCGAAGCCATGTTCCGCCGCCGCAACATCAACCAAACCCTGGATTCCTTCAAAATCGCCGCCGACAAACATTTCGAGTTCGGCCCGGTAACCTGGGACACCGCCTACGGGCTGGGCATGGCGCGCGGCAAAAACACCAACGGCAACCTGGAATACTGGGTTTACGCCCTCTATCCCGAGCGCCGCACTTCCACTACCAATACGCAGGAATTCCTGGTCAGCTCGCGCACCCGCAACCAAAATATCTATTGGAACAACACCCTGCGCTTCGGCAATCGCTTCAAGCTCAATCTCGGCGCACGCTACGACCGCACCAAAATGAACACGCAGGACAGCGCCAGCCTGATGTACGACATCCGCCGGCAATTGCAGCTAATGGGCTTGTGGAACCAGACCGCCGATTTCAAAGCCCCCAGCTACGCACTCGGCTTCGACTGGAATATCGTTCCCGCCCTAACCTTCCAAGCCAAATACAGCACCGCCTTCCGCGCCCCGACCACCGATGAAATGTGGCTGTTCTACCCCAGCGACATCGTTTACATCAAACCCAACCCGAAGCTGAAGGAGGAACGCGCCAAAAACTACGAGCTGGCCTTCAACTGGCACGGCAACTGGGGGCACCTGAAACTTTCCGCCTTCCGTTCCCGCTACCGCGATTTCATCGATTTCGTGCCTTTCGGTAACCAGCCGATGTGGGAATACAGCGCCACAACACCCGGCCCGGACGGGCTGCCCGGCGCCATGATCAACCGGCACTCCTCAGCCATCGCCCCGGTTTACCAAAACGTCAACCGCGCCCACGCCACCATCCGCGGCTGGGAAGTGCAGGGGGAATGGGGCTTGGACAGTATCGGCCTGCCGCAGGGCAGCTACGCCACCCTTTCCGCCACCTATCAGAAAGGCCGCTCCGACGGCGGCACGCCCATCAACGCCATCCGGCCGTTTAACGGCGTCATCGGACTGGGCTACCGCCAGCCGGACGGCCGTTGGAGCCTGGGCACAAACATCAGCTATTTCGCCCGCAAAAAGCCAGAAGACACCATTTTGTCTTACGACCAAACCCGGCAGGTCTTCCCCTATGCCCGCCACAGCCGCAATATCTGGCTGGTAGACTTAACCGGCCATTACCAACTGGGCAAGCACGTTACCGTACGCGGCGGCATCTTCAACCTGTTCAACCGCCACTACTTCACTTGGGACAGCCTGCGCAGCATCCGCGAATTCGGCACGGTAAACCGCGTAGACAGGTGCGTGGACGTTTCCACCAACCTGCCGCGCCACGACGGCTGCGCCCACGCGGGCATCGAACGCTTCAGCGCGCCCGGCCGCAATTTCAGCCTTATTATCGAAGCCAAGTTTTAAACCTTGGCAGTAAGGAAAAAACCATTTCAACTACGTTGAAGCTTACATTTTCAGGTAGCCTCTGCGCTTCTTTGGAGGCTACCTGAAAATCATGTCGCCAACACACAAAGGAAAACAAACCATGCAAGATATCCCGTTCAACCAATACCTGAAAGAAAACTGCCGCACCACCCACGACAGCGTGGACGAGCTGGTGATGTCGGTTAAACCTTTCGACAACACCGAAAACTATATCCGCTTCCTGCAGCTGCAAGCCGTGTTCCACAAAATTGTGGACGACATCTACAAAAACCCGCAGCTCAACGAAAAAATCACCGGCCTGGCCGAGCTGGCCCGCTACGATGACGTCATCCTCGACCTACAAGACCTGAACGCTGCCGAAAAAGCCGTTTCCCTGCCCATTCCCAAGCCCGAAGGTGCAGAAGCATTGGGCTGGCTCTATTGCGCCGAAGGCTCCAACGTGGGTGCCGCCTTCTTGTTTAAAGATGCGCAAAACAACCTTGGCTACAACGCCGAACACGGTGCCCGTCACCTCGGCCCGCACGCCGATGGCCGGGGCAAACACTGGCGCCGTTTTGCCGAGCAGCTGAACAATCTGGATATTTCCGATAGTGAACGCAAACAAGCCCTGCAAGGCGCACTCACCGCTTTTGCCTTCTACAAAAAACTGCTGCGTGAAATCTTCGAATTGCCCGAAGCCGCGTAAGGTTGGATAGCCGTTTTCGGCATCACAAAAGGCTACCTGAAATCTTCAGGTAGCCTTTGAAATAGGGCATTCTGAGTGGGTGTCGGATTCGAGAATCCGACCTCGTGTCTACGTTTTTCAGATAGCTTGAAAGGAGGGGGCTGTTTGAAAACGTTGGTTTTATTAGTTCGGTTTATTTGCAGAAGCCTTCGGCCAGCCTTTTTGTTCGGGATTTTGCGGGCTGCTAAGCGTGGCTGAACTGTAAGGCAACGTTTTGCCCCAATTGGGCGTGGATGTTTACCAGCGCATCTAGGGAGAATTTGTTGATTTTGCCGGTGAGCAGATCATTGATGCGTGGCTGGGTGAGCCCGCAATGTTCGGCGGCCTGTTTTTGTGTCCAGCCGTTTTCTTGAATCAGTTGTGAAATATGAAGCATCAAATCGGCGCGCAGTTTCATATTAGCGGCCTCTATAGGCGTATCGCAGAGGGCATCAAAGGCGGAGGAGAAGGTTTGTTTATTCATTTTTCAGCTCCTGTATTAAGGCTTGATAACGTTTTTTGGCTAATTCCAGATCGGGTTTGGCTGTTTTTTGGGTTTTCTTTTGGAATGAATGTAATACATAAACAACATCAGAGATTTTGGCAGTGTAGATTACCCGAAAAATGCCTGTTTCGTCTTTTAGGCGTATTTCCACGACCCCTTTGCCGATATTGGACATGGTTTTAAAGTCGGTCGGCATCATGCCGTTTTGCACTCGGTGCAGTTCGTATCCGGCTTGCTGTTTTACCTGCGACGAGAATGAGCGTAGGTTTTCTAACGAGTTGCCGAGAAAACTGATTCTTTTCATGGCTGTTTAGGGATTGCAGTGATTATATCAGAACAAATATAAATAGTGGGATTAACTTATGCTATATGCAGTAAGTTGCAGGGCAGCGTGGTTGATAATGCATTAAATTCGTATATTGTTGTTTATACGAATAATATTAATGCTCGTGTTCGTGCGCCGTCTGCTCGCACGCTTGGTAGCACGCCGCGCTGCCGTCGGCAGGTTCGGTTTGCACGGTGATGTGGCCGATGCCGTGCGCCCGCACCGCAGCCTGCACCTGTTTGGCCAGCGTGTCCGCTTCCGCCACGGTCAGGCTGCCGGGCACAATCACATGGCAGGACATGGCGTGTTTTTTGCTGGTAATCGTCCAGGCGTGCAAGTCGTGTACGCCCAATATACCGTTGATTTTCTGAATGTCTTCGGCAATTTTTACCAAATCCGTGCCTTTGGGCGTGCCTTCCATCAGGATGTGCAGGCTGCCTGAAAGCACGCCCCAGCCGCTTTTGCCGATGAGCAGCGCCACTGCCGCGCTGGCCGCCAAGTCCGCCCAGTTCCAGCCGTAAAACTGTATCAGCAGGCCGGCCGCCACCGCCGCCACCGAGCCGAGCAAGTCGCCGATAACGTGCAGGAACGCGCCGCGCATATTCAAATTATCCTTTTCGCCGCGCAGCATATACCAGGCGACAAACAGGTTTACCAGCAGCCCAAGCGCAGCCACCACCAGCATTGCACCGCCAGCCACGGGCACGGGTTTGAAGGCACGGACAACGGCTTCGACCACAATCCACGCCGCCATCACCACCAGCGTGAGGCCGTTGAGCGCGGCAGCGAGGATTTCCACGCGCTGGTAGCCGTAGCTTTTTTGCGAGTTAGCGGCCTTTTCCGCCCATTTGAAGGCGAAAAGGGCGAGGGCGAGCGAGGCGGCATCGGAAAACATATGCCCCGCGTCCGACAAGAGCGCGAGGCTGCCGCTGAGCCAGCCCGCCGCCGCTTCCACCAGCATGAAGCCGGCAATCACGGCCAGCGATACGCGCAGAATATGAGTGTTGGTGCTGTGGGCGTGGGCATGGTTGTGTTCGTGGGTGTGGAAGGACATGGGCACTCCTTGGGCTGGATTGGGGCTACCTGAAAATGGGGCGGTGGGTATTGGGGTTTGTATGGTTTAGTCGGCTTTTGGGCTAAGAAATAATCTTCTCTTGCCGAAGTTTCTGCAAATCCGACAATATGGGTTCCCTATATTTTTTTGCCCTGGCCAAAGGAGCAACCAACACTATATCGTTTTCTTCAGATTCGACAAATAATTGCAACATTGTATTTAAGACGATATTTTTATTTATGAATTTAGACGAAAGGATACCGCTTTCAATTATTTTATCCCGATTGGCAATAAATTGATGTTCTGGATTAATTTTAAACAGATTTGCTGGGATACCTAAGCAGAAGAAATCTAGAAATTCCGCATTAGATATATCGATAGCCCAATCAACTTTCTGATAAAAGCTGTTTTTCATTTCTATCATCTTTTTCTTTTCTTCCGGAGTCGGCATTAAATTGAATCCAATATTATTTATTTTTATTTTCCCAATTTTTCCTTCAATTTTAATATGCTTTAATAATGGTAAGTTAAAAATGGCTATATCTCCGGTTTTTAGATTTTTTATGGTGATGTCTTCCAATATAACCGGGCCGATTAAGCAGTTGAACAACAAGCAGTCAGTCATATCTATATTCTTAAATATAGATAATTTTGTAATATCATCACGTGTACCAATATGACAATTATCAAATATACAGTTAATTAATTCTTTATTTGATATCTCAATACCCTGTTCTAAATCTAAATTCCTTTCCATATAGAATTTATGATCTCTAACTGTTTTCATAAGTTATTTCCTGTAGGCATGATTATGTTTATGGGCATGGAGGGACATGGGAATCCCTTTATGAACTTGGATGGTATAGAGGCTACCTGGAATATTGAAATTTTTATTACGGCTTTGCAGAAACCTAGCTGTCTGCCGAAGCTGCAATATCAACTAACTCCTGCGTTTCAAGGCGTGCCGCCGCTCCAATGGGGCAAATCGGGAATTCGGATGCCGAACAGGCCGAGGGCTCGGCCTACGCTGTGGGCAAGCAGTTCGTCTATGCTTTGCGGGCGCAGGTAGAGGGCGGGCACGGGCGGGAAGATGATGCCGCCCATTTCGGTGATGCGGCGCATGTTGTCGAGGTGGGCGAGGTTGAGCGGGGTTTCGCGCGCCATCAGCACGAGGCGGCGGCGCTCTTTGAGGGTAACGTCGGCGGCGCGGGTGAGCAGGTTGTCGCCCAGGCCGTGGGCGATGGCGGCGAGGCTGCGCATGGAGCAGGGAGCCACCAGCATGCCGGCGGTTTCAAACGAGCCGCTGGCGATGGCGGCGCCGAGGTTGCGGACGGGGTGCACCACGTCGGCCAGCGCGGCGATATCTTCGATGCGGTGTGCGGTTTCGTGGCGGCAGGTGTGCTCCGCGCCTTCGGAAATCACGAGGTGGGTTTCGATATCGGCTGCGTTTTGCAGCAGTTGCAGGGCTTTGTGGCCGTATTGGAAGCCGTCGGCGCCGCTGATGCCGAGGATGAGGCGTTGGGTGGGCATGGGGTTTTGTTGGTGGTTGGGTTGCGGCTATCTGAAACAGGTGCTTTCAGGTAGCCTTTAGTAAATAAATTTCTTGTGAACTTGAAGCACACAATATTGTCTTCAATACAAATTGTTTTTGAGTTTCAGATGCCTGATGAAATTTCAGGTAGCCTTTCTCGGTTGCATCCTGTTCGCCTTTGCGCCTCATGCCGGCGCGGGGCACTCGTTTAGCCACGCAAAAACAAGCCCTCTGCAAGAGGTCTTGTTTTAACTTTGTTAAAACGAATCCTTCTAACGAAGGCTTCGTTTTGCTTCGCAGAAACTCGTCTTCCTTCGGAGACCTCGTTTTCTTTGCCTCGCCAAAGAAAAGGAAGCAAAAGAAAGGCGACTGCGGGCACAGATTTGGCTTC
>ERZ772827.248-NODE-248-length-30753-cov-5.042934_pt1 | contig 30753 bp, 46 predicted proteins | sample MGYA00580850_ERZ772827 | MGnify/ENA primary metagenome ERZ772827 (study PRJEB29015, sample SAMEA2737950) | human oral metagenome | biome: human oral; feature: human-associated habitat; material: dental | place: China | collected 2145 ... | reverse complement strand
TTGATGCCTCATGCCGTAAAGATAACTAAGATACGATTTGAAAGATTGCAATATATAAGCGAGGCAGATTGTTTGAAAGAGGGTGTTTTGGGGTCGGCTAAATACGTTACGCCGTATGGTATAGTCCAAAAAAACACTCATAAGTGGGTTTTCTTTTTTTATAGTACCCCCCGAGAAGCCTACGCCGCCTTAATAGATGGGATATATGGCACAGGCACTTGGGAGAGCAATCCGTACGTGTTTGTATATGATTTTGAATTGGTAAAATAATAACTTATAATAATATGTATTACAAATTAATAGACAAAGAAAGTGCTCTCTATAAGAAGCTATATGATATGAGGGCAAAAGAGCTCCAAATAGAGAAAGATAATGCAGAGCGAATAAAGCAACGCTATCCTAAGTGGAATGACCAATTTTTAGGACGCAAAGGTCAGCAAAATTTCGACAGAGTAACGAGATATCGTGGGTTGGGATTCGACTCTGAGCAGGATGTCGACCCCAAAGAGTTTAAGTCCTCAAAAGACTACAAAGGACTATATGAGCCTAACAGAAGAACTAAAAAGGGCAAAGAGTGCAAAGCCTTCTTTGATAGCTTAGGTAGGAGTAGTTACTCTTCACTTATGAATATTTTATCTAATGAAGGTATTGATAATGTATATGGTAGATTTATATTTCCATATATAGAGATATCTGGTTCAGATGATGGTTTGTATTGTTATTTTGACGATAAAATGAAGCTGCCTTCTGTTTTTATCGAAATTACAAGTGTAGAGTTCAATAAGGCGTTAAACATAAACAGCAATAAATAAGAATAATATGGAAGAAATCAGATTGACAGCGAGCGAAGCCGAGGAGTTTCGCCGGTACAAGGCGGCTAAGGAGAAAGACCGCCTCAAAAAAGAGAACAGAGATGCCTATAAGCAGCTTGTGGACGAAGCGGTGAGGGAGGTGTTCCCATCGCTGCAGGAGGTTAGTAGCAACTTGGCAAAGAGCAAACAAGGCGTATACGAACGATTTGCCGACGCATTGAAGCTAAAAGAGGAGATATTCAACACGAAAGCCGACCAACGGAGCAATACGTTTAGTTCCGCTGACGGACTGTATCGTATCACACTCGGCAACCATCAGACCGACGACTACGACGACACGGTCAACGAAGGCATAGCAAAGGTAAAAGAGGTGATATCGTCATTTGCCAACGACGACAACAGCCGGCTGTTGGTAAATGCGATAATGAAGCTCCTGAGCCGTGATGCAATGGGCAACCTCAAGGCAAGCCGAGTGATGCAGTTGCGTAAGCTCGCCACCGAAAGCGGCAATGCCGAACTGATAGACGGCGTAGAAATCATCGAAAAGGCGTATCGCCCGCAAGTGAGCAAAACGTTTGTTCGTGCCGAATATAAAGACGACAATGGCAAATGGATAAGCGTGCCTCTCGGTATGACCGAAGCGTAAAATCGAATTACAATGAAATTTTTAGGAGGCGTACCCTTAATGGTTGGTGGAGGCGTCCGACAGACAAACCATTCGGTTCTAATAACGAGAGATTAGACGTGCGTGCCCCCAGCAATGTTACGAGGCTGCAATCGTGTGCGGCGGGGGCTTTTTTTTAAAATAAAAAAAAACGATTATATGATTAAAGAAAAAAAGTTTTTGTTGTTCAAAACAGTTAGGAATGATAGGTTAATGTATATTACGTCAATAGCAGCAGATAGCAGAATTGAGGCAATGGAGGGGTTTCGGAAATTTACAATGAATAATCTTAGATATGGCTTTGGTTTTTGGCAGTACTATGTTTCGGGCATACAATGGGTACGGACGCCGTATAGAAAAAAGGTGAGTGTAGATAGTAGTGCGGCTAAAAAGGGACAGATGTTTGTTTAATTACAGATGTTCAAATAGTTGTGAATTGCTTTCAAAAATTTGTATGTTTTGTTTTTAGCGGAGGAGGGGCAGGAGATGCCTGCCTCTCCTTTTTGAAAAAAGAAAAAAGCAAATGAACGATAACGTCAAAAGAAGGTCGGAGATAGTGCGGCGGCTTGTAGAGGACAACTACGAGGCGGGCAGGCAGGACAGGTGTAAGAGCTGGGTCTACCGCCATATCGTGCGTAAGAGCTACCCGATGAGCGAACGCACGTTCTGGCGTTATCTGAGAGCAGACAACGATAGCAAACAAGTTGACCCTCGTCAAACGCTTATAGACTTTGGAGAGGACGATGATGTAGGTAATTAATTAATTCTTTTTTTGTCATATATAATAGTATTGATTGGGTGGTTCTGTTGCGAAACAAGACCACTTTTATTTTTTTATGACATAATGGCAGGACTTTTTGACAGTGTTGTGTATGGATAGTACTTTTGCTGCAAAATTCAAAAACATCGATGGCGTATAAGAAAATAAATAAAGAGTTCTGCCTGTCTGATGACAGTGTTAACGTGTATGGCTACCGTCTGCTGACAAGCGGGCTTATGCTCGACAGATTTAAGCCGGCAATAGGCTTCCTGATGCACGACCGCGAGTCGGGTATCGCTGTGAGATGGGAGGATATATGTACGGAAGGCGGGAAGGTTTTTGCCAAGCCTGTGGTCAACACGACGAAATTTCCAAATCTTACCCAAGAGATAGAGGACGGCTTCTACGCCGCTGCCTCTGTTGGTCATATCGTTGCGGTGGAGCTCACTGACGACCCGAAATACAAACTCGAAGGACAGACGGGACCGACTGTAACGAAGTGGTTTCCTCGTGAGTGTTCTATCGTAGATATACCTGGTAATTATAATGCTATTGCCAAGCTCTACGACGATAAAGATAATGTACTTAGAGATTTGAGCGACAATTTTTCATTAAAACATAAGGATAATATGGACGAAAAAGTATTTAAAGTAGCGGATTTGAAGCTGCCAGGCACGACTGCCGACCTCAGCATAGACCAAATCAACGCTAAAATCGGCGACCTTGCGGCAAGAGCCGACAAGGCGGACGTGTTGGAAAAAGAGCTTGCCGACCTCAAAGCGGCAGGCAACAAGAAAGAGGTGGACGCTATCCTCGAAAAAGGAATGGCAGACAAGAAATTGACTAAGGAACTTGCCGACAAGCTCGGCAAAGACTACGAAGGCAATCCCGAGGGATTGAAAATGCTCATAGATGCAATGCAGCCACAGACTACGATAACAGACAAACTCGGCGATGCCAAAGTACCCGCACAGTACGAAGGTAAAACTTGGCAAGACCTCTATTGTAGCGGTGAGCTGGAGGTTATAAAAACCAAATATCCCGAATATTATGAACAACTCAAGCAGAATAGATGAACGCGTGACAGCCGGCTACGATAGCAGCTATTGCTTCGATGGTGGTAGTGGCATTGTAGATAGAAGCGTGTCGGAGATAAACGATTTGTATAACAAATAAAAAGATAAAAAATTATGCCAACTAATCCAGGTGCTATAAGCACCATCCCAGTAGAAGTTTTCGCATCTTATATTGTCGAAAAACTTCGCAAAGAGAACCCTCACTTTGAGGCGGCCATCGACGAGAGTGATTTTGTGCTCGGAGGCTCGGTGGTACACATACCGCAGGCGGGTAACTCTCCTGCAGTGGTAAAAAACCGCAAAACATTCCCCGCCGTTGTGGTGCAGCGCGGAGATACTTCCGTTACTTACCCGCTCGATGTCTACACGACAGACCCGGTACTCGTTTCGTGGCAAGAAGCAAACGAAATCAGCTACGACAAGACCGATAGCGTTTTGAGTGACCATGTAGCAACTTTGATAGAAGCTGTCGGCGATAACCTGCCGTATACTTGGGTGAAGGGGCTTAAGTATAACGGGACGACATTCGTAGCCGACGAGATGCCGGCTTCGGCAAAGATAACAACGACAGGAGCGGCTACTGCCGTCAATCCTGACGACGGGCAGACAGGTAATCGCAAGGCGTTTACTTACAAAGAACTCCAAACAGCTCAAGCTAAGATGAACAAAGGCGGTGTGCCGAAAAAAGACCGCTATGCCATGCTCGAGTCGTATATGTATCAGCAGTTCTTGGACAGCCTCTCGACGAACCAGATGGCAGCGTTCCAGGCGACAGCCGACCTGTCGAAAGGCATTTGTGGCGAGTTTGCAGGCTTCAAAATAATGGAGCGTTCCACCGTGTTGTCGTTTAGCCAGGCAGGAGTATTGAACGTGCCCGGAGCGGCACTGCAAGCAACGGACAACCTTGCATCGCTCTGTTGGCAGAAAAGAAGTGTCGCAAAGGCAAAGGGCGATATTGTGCCGTTCCAAAACGCCAACGATGCAACGTACTACGGCGACGTTATGTCGGCTCTCGTTAAGATGGGCGGACGTTGCCGTAGAGCCAACTGGAAGGGTATAATAGCTATCGTTCAGGGAGCTTAACCTTCGATGAGAGGGCATATTTTACCCTCTCATTATTTTAAAAACAATGTTTAAATAGTAATTAATAACCAATAAAATACAGAAAGATGAAAGGATTCATTGGAAAACTATTTCTTTGCCTGCTCTTATTGAGTGGCATAGCTGTTGCCTCATATTCGGCAACAGGCGATAAGGTTGCCGTTGTTCAGACGGCCGGTGTAACAGGTATTGCTCTTGCAGCTGTTGTAGCTCCTTTAGGCGATGTCGACAAGACACAGCTGAAAGACTATTTTGAGCGGTATCCAAATTCGATGGAGGTTTACGTTAACGGTGGTGTGTTGTTCCACGACCGAGGGGCAGCCGACAGCTACGGGCAAGGAGAAACAAAGAGGTATACCCGAGCGGATATTTGTAGCAAAGAGGATAATATTCCATCGAGTTTACCACCCATAGCGGAGGTAGATATAAACGCACTGTCGTACGAGCAACTGAAGTATTATGTGGTAAAACTCGAACTGCCGACGGCGGGCAGCAAGAAGGCAGACCTAATAGATGCTTTGACCGCGTATAAAGATAACTTAAAACAAGAACAGTAAGTGTTATGGCATTTCCCGGGATAAAGATAGAGGTGACCAACGGCAATCTGCAACAGGCAATAGGAGTATCCGACGGTACTCCCTGCCTGGCTGCAACCGCCACACAAGCAGGCAATATCAACGTATTGCAGCGGGTGTATAACCTGCAAGAAGCCGAACAAAAAGGTTACACAGAAGCGAAAGAGCCCTTTATATGGGGGCTGATAAAGGAGTTTTATCAAGAACTCGGAGGCAACAAGCTGCTTTATGTGTACGGTACTGCCGAGACGGCTACGATGGCAGACGTGCTTAATACCACCAAAGCGGACAGTGTGAAAAAGGCTCTTACAGAAAGTAGTGGTGAGATAAGCCTCATTGCGGTAGCACGCAAACCGGCTTCCGGCTATAATGCCGGCACAGGATTTTTGGACACCGATGTAGCAGCAGCAGTAACAATATCTAAAACTTTGGCACAGGCACAGCAGGCGGCTAATACTCCGATAAGGATATTTATCGAGGGACGTGTGGCAAATGCCACCGTAAACAACACGTATCAGCCTAAACAACAGACCAACGGATATGCTGCTGTGGTGCTTGGTGGCACAAAAGCGGACGGCTCGGCAGCAGTTGGTTTGTGTTTGGCTCGTGCGGTCAAATACCCTGCTCACGTAAAGCTCGGTAACGGACAAAACGGTTCTTTGAGTGTTGCTCAGCTTTATGTCGGTGACGTACCATTCGAGAAAAGAAACGATATGGAGACGCTCCACGATGCGGGCTTCCTGACGTTCCATAGCCGTCCCGGTACAGGAGGCTACTACTTCGGAGTGGACAATATGTGTGCCGTGGACGACTATCGTATCCTTGCCCATGGCAGGGTGATGGACAAGGCACAACGTGTCGCTGCTCGTGCCTATCTCCCATACCTTGAAAATTCTGTTCCGGTAAAAGATTTTGAGACGGTCAAAACAAACTACGAAAAGATACTCGAAACGGCATTACGGACAGAGATGGGCGGACAGATGTCCGACGTTAAGGTGTCTATATCGGCAGACCAGGATATAGTAAACACTTCAACGCTCAATGTAGACATACAGGTATTGCCTCTTGGGTATCTGACGTGGATTAACATCAAGATGGGCTTGACGGCTAAGATTGTATAACCTTTTAATAACATAATAATGGCAAACTTAAATATAACGAGTAGTGAGTTCGGATGGAGCGATACGCAAGTCGCTCTTCTCGGCAGGGTGATAAAAGGTATTACCGGCTGGGAGTTTAAGAAGTCGCAAGAAAAGGAGCCGATGTACGGGGCGGGGGCAGAACCTCTCGACATATCGTCGGAGAACATCAAATACGAAGGTAGTATCAAACTGTGGGGCTTCGAGCTCGACGCAATGAATACGGCGGCACGTGCTGCCGGATACGAGGACATATTGGAGCTGCCCCACGAGGCTGTTACAATAGTGGTACAGGGCAAGCGTCATCTGACCGACCGTCCGACAGTGATAACGGCAACGGGAGTGGCGTTTACCGAAGTGGCACACGCTCTCGAACAGAACGCAAAGAATAGAGAGTATACGTTGCCCTTCGTATGTATGAATATATCAACTGTAACATTGTAATTTATGGGTAAAAAGAAAGAAAATAATGGTAACATCGAGCATATCCTGAATGTTCGTTTTGGAGAGGAGAAGGTAGAGGCGTGGAAGCGTCAGTTTGCTCCCCGCAAGCTCACGGTGCTCGTAGTAGAGGACAAAGTCGCCGTATTGCGACCCGTTACGGCGGCAGCAATGTCGTCGTATGCTATGGCGTTTGCTCAGGGCGGTGGAATGGACATCGCTACCAGACGTCTGCTTGAGGAGCTGTGGATAGATGGCGACGAGTGTATGCGTTCTGACGAGGAGTATATCATACCTCTGATGTTACAGATAGACAACGCTTTCGCTTTAAAAAAAAGTGCCTGCTACAACGTATAAACGAAGGTTTTAAGAGCGGTAGCGGCGATTTTGAGTATGTAACTACTTTCGGGCTATTGATGTTTGGGGCAGGAGCCGCCGAGTGGGACGAGGACATATTTTACTACCGTACCGGCATAGCCCTTAAAATGTATAACGACGGATTATTTAGGACAAGAATTTGAAATATATGGAGAGTGCCTTTTCTAAGATATACCTTGCACTGCAAGATAGGATAACGGAGGAGTGTAAAGACATCAGGTGGGTGGAGCAGGATTTCGGTCAGGACAACCACAAGGAAAGACCGAACGTCGCGTTCCCTGCCGTATTAATCGATTTTACCGATGCAAAATACGACGAACTTGGCAACGGCGGGCAGACCTGTATGCTCACGGTAAGGGTTCGGCTGCTTTTTGCTACCTTCTCCCAAAGCTATAACGTTGCACCCGACGAGGTGCGAGAAAAGGCACTCGAATATTTTGAAGTGGAAAAAAGGCTCGTCGATGCCCTGCACTGTTGGCAGCCGCAGGACAACGTTACGGGAGAACCGCTTGCACGTCCGCTCATCAGGACAAGTGCAACAAGTGATAACAGGGGCGACAACGGACTTCGTATCCGTGAGTTAGAGTTTACAACTGAATTCGAGGAGTTTTAGTATGGCAATACGTAACATAACAGATAAGATAATAGTGCACTGCACCGCTACACCCGAAGGCAGAGAGGTAACGGCTCAGGAGATTGACCGTTGGCACCGTAAGGCAGGATACAACGGCATAGGTTATCATTATGTCGTTCACCTCGACGGTAAGGTCGAAAAAGGCAGAGACGAGCGGCAGATAGGTGCTCATACCGTAGGGCAGAACCATTGCTCGGTAGGTGTATGCTATGTCGGTGGGTGCGACGCAGCCATGAAGCCGAAAGATACCCGCACGGCGGCACAGAAGGCAGCTTTATTGAAACTGCTCAAAGAACTGAAGCAACGTTACCCCGCCGCTAAGATATATGGACATAGGGACTTCGCCCGCAAGGCTTGTCCATCGTTCGATGCAAAAGAGGAGTACAGAAATATTTGACTATGGGAACAATCGAGATAATAAGCCTTGTTTTAAACGTCCTGTTCGGCGGAGGGCTGTGGCTGTCGCTCGTCCAGATAAAGCAAATAAAGGAGCAAAAGGACGAGGAGATACGTCGCCTGAAAGCAGACACCAAGCAGGTGGCGGTCGACACCGAACGTGCCGAGATACAGAACATAGAAAGCCTTGCACGAATGTGGCGGGAGCAAGCCGAGCTACTCGAACGTAAACTCGACACGATGCAAACGAAGATAGACAAACTCGAAAACGACCTGCTTAAAATGAATAAGCTAAACAACAAGATTTACAAACTGCTTGACAAAGTCTCTCGTGAGAACTGGGAACAACTCGTCGAGCAGGTGAAAGAAGAACTTAAACCGAACTTAAACAACAATTAAACGATATGGATAGGATAATATTCGACAACGTACAACGAGGCTTCCCCGCCAACGAGAAGTTTATGCAAATGGTGGACAAAAACAGGCTTGCCGTACTGGAGGTGTGCCGTGGTGTATTCGGTACACGTCCGACTATACTGAAAGGTGTCGAAACAGCAATAGTGCCTGGAAAACATGGCACAAGCCAGGTCTCTGTATCTTCAGGCGTGGTATGGACGGGTAGTGACCTCGTCTATATAAAAGAGTCGCAAGTTGAGACCGTTGATCCGGACAGAACACTTGCTGTTATTATTGGTGATAGTAGGGAAAAGGGGAAATTCCATGACGGCAATGAGTACGATGCATATCTTCGTAACGAAGGAAGGGTAATAGCGGCAGATTACCTCCCGGATAAAATGTTGCTTCGGAATTACACGAGGTCAAATATAACACAATCTGTGAGCACGAAAATCAATCTTAGTAGCTCGAAACCCTCCGTTTGTAGTGTGTCTGGTTCTTTGCGACAGACGGTCTTCTCTAATGGCATAGTCAATGTTTGTGGTATGGCGAGGTTGGTGGTATATTGGGCAGGACATTCTGCTATTGCTACCGAAGGGGTGAAAGTTGCTCAATTATCTGTTCGTAACGCTGATGTGGGGAAGAACGGCTTACTCCCTTATCCCGCCGCAATAATGTTTAGCAGCGAACTGTCAGAGGAAGAATCTCCTGATGGGAAAAAACGCTCTATATCCCATTTTGTAAAATTGACATCGGACGGTAGTTTATATGTATATATTCCAACAGACAAACTAATGTCCTCTCCCCAACTTAATCCGCCTATACCAAGTACTTATTTTGTCTCTGTAAACATTAATTTCAATAGTGATATATGACAACGGCAGAGTGGAAAAGAAAGATAACAAGCGAGTGGATGTCGCTGTCGTCTACGCAGAAGGCGTATCCCGATATCGACCTTACCAAAGAGTTTGACGAGCAGTTCTCGAAAATCTCAGTTGAGAGCCTCCTATTCTACGCTATGGCGTACTGTATGATGGTGCTTGAAAAGATATTCAATGATAGGACATCAGAGCTGGAGGCAAAATTCACCTCATTGCGTCCGCATACTATCTGCTGGTACGTAGCAAAGATAAAGGCATTCCAGTACGATGTCCCCCTGCCACTCGATACTGATGTATACCCTACTATCAACGAGGAGAAGCAGATAGTAAAATATTGCTCGGTAACCACTACGCGTGGGGTATTGAATATCAAAATAGCCGGCGGTGACAGTTCGGGACGTCCAGTAAGACTTAGCGACAGTTCGTCGGAGTATCCGCGGGCGTTGGAGATGATAACGGCGTATATAAACAAGGTTAAAGACGCAGGAGTTCACTTTATTTTGTCGTCGGGCGACGCCGATAAGTTTAGCTGTCGGCTGTTGATACACTGCGACCCATTGCATAACATTACGGAACAAACAATCAAAGAGAACATAACGAAGTACTTATCGTCGATGCCGTTCGACGGTGTATATTCCAATATGGCTCTTGTAGATACCTTGCAGGCGGTCGAAGGTGTCAAAGTAGCCGAGGTAATATCTTCGCAAGCGAGCTATGGCAGCAACCCTCCTGTAAATATAGTATCGCTTTATCGCCCCGATGCCGGCTATATGGAGCTCGACGACGCCAAAACGCAAATAACCCTTGAGCCCTACATCTAATTATGGCACATAAGAAAAACAATAATACAGGCGTAAAAAAAGAAACCACTCCCGCCATCGTAGTGCAGGATATGACCCTTGTCAGCCCCGACCGCAATACGGCTGATATCGGCAAACTCAAGGCAGCTATCCAGAGGGCAGAGAGTGTTACCCTGCCAAAGCGTGTACAGCTATACGACATCTACAACCACATCACCACCATAGACGGACACCTTAGCGGTATCATAGAGAAGCGTGTCGCCGCCGTCCAAAACAAGTCTCTCTATTACAAAGACAAGAAGGGTAGACGAGTAGACGCTTTCGATACATTGATCTCTTCTCAGAGGTTTAACGACCTCATAAAGCTAATAGTGAACAGCAAATTATGGGGTATCAGTGGTGTGGAGTTTATCGTCGGCGTCCGGTTCGACTTCGAAGAGGTGCCACGCAAGCACATAATACCTGAAAGGAACATAATAGTACAGTCTCAGTACGCCAACGAGGGCACAGACATCGACAGCCTACCGTTCGTCTGGACCGTCGGCAAAAAAAGCGACCTAGGCAAGCTGCTGACTTGTGCCATGTACTCGCTTTATAAAATCAATGGTTTTGGCGATTTCGCTCAGTTTGTGGAGATATTCGGGCAGCCGGTACGTATTATCTATTACGATTCCTACGACACGAAAACAAAGGAGCAGCTATCGACATTGCTCAAATCGTCAGGCTCGTCGTTGGCGATGATGATACCCAAGCAGGCACAATTCCAAATGCTCGACGGCAAGACAGCCAACAGCAATGGCGATTTACAGCTTAACTTTATCCGTGCCTGCAACGACGAGATGTCAATAGCCGTACTCGGCAATACGGAGACAACCGCCGCAAGCCGTTCGAGCGGCTATGCCCAGGCGAAAGTGCAGAGCGAACAGCAGTTCGAGATAACAAAGTCTGACCTCGCGTTTGTGCAAAATACGCTTAACGATGCGAAATTTCTGCGTATACTGCAGAGCTACGGCTATCCCGTTACGGAAGGAGGCGGTTTCGAGTTTGAGCAGGAGGTAGATATTGAGAAGCTCAAGGCACGGCTCGACATCGACCGCGAGGTCTCGCTAAAAGTGCCTCTGTCTGACGATTATTGGTACGACACTTACGGACTGCCCAAACCCGACAACTATGACGAACTCATCACCAAACGTGAAGAGGAGCGTCGAGCTATACTCGCTCTTGCGAAAAAGGCAGAAGAGAGCAAGGACGGCAACGACAACGATGCCGACAAAAAAGATAAGGGCAAGAACCTTTTTGCCAACTTATATGATTTTTTCGTAAAAGCCCCGCCGACGGCGAGCGGGGCAAACCCCGATATAGACTTCTAATAGACAACCTCTACTACGGCGAGCCTTGTCCCTGTTGTTCGCTGGCAGACACTCGCACATCGCATGGCATCACTTTCAGTCCTGAGGTGATAGCAGACGCTTTGGTCAGCATCTACGAGGAGCGTTATAACCCACTCACGGAGCTCGACAGAGGACTATTCAGAGAGACACTGCGGCATATTAACGCCGCCGTAGGCGAAGGTTTCGTAAAGGCTCACTTCGACCCTACGAGCGAGTTTGCCCGACAGATACGGAGTAATAACGAGATATGGAGTGCATTTAAAGTACACCGTATGCAGCAAGACATCGCAAGCAAAATGCTCGACCAAGACGGCAATCTGAAACCCTTCTCAAAGTTCGCACGAGACGTACAGTCCATAACCGACCACCAGTGTAAGCAATGGCTGCGTACCGAGTACGATACCGCGGTACTGCGGGCACACCTTGCCGCCGAGTATAAGCAGTTCGAGGCAGAGAAAGACGTATTCCCCAATATCGAGTGGACACCGACTACATCGCATACACCTGGCGAGGATCACCGCCCGTTCTGGGGCGTGGTGCGTCCTGTAGGTGATAGGTTCTGGAGCGAACACCACCCAGGCGACCGGTGGAACTGCAAGTGCGGATGGGAGCAGACCGATAGAACACCGACAAGCGTGCCGATGCTACCCGCTCCGATAGCAAAGAAAAGCACACCACATACAGGGCTCGACAACAACCCCGCTCTCGACGGACAGATATTCGGCGACAGTCATCCGTACTTCCCCAAGAGCTGTGCTACCTGCCCGCTAAACAAAGGACTCATCAAACGAAAGGTAAAAGACTGCTACGCCTGCTCCCACGCTGCCGAGCTACTCAGCACTGCCGACGACTTCAAAAAGGTAAAAGAATTCAAGAACGGCGGAGCGTACTTCGAACACGAACAGGTAGACCGCCTGGGAGGCGACTACCGTATGATAAAACGTATAGGCGTGGAATTTGCACGTATGGGTATGGTAGCCAAAGCCACGCCAAAGCTACACTTCAAAGACCCCGAATACAAGGCTATATACGGCTCGCTCATAGGCACCAAATACGAACGTAAGTGCCCCGACTTGCTCATCGACGGTAAGTTCTATGAGTTGGAGAGCTTTAATGGGAAATGGACAAAGAATAAATTGAAAAGGATGCTTTCTAACGGGCTACTTCAATCCGATAGGATTATAATAAACAATACAAAAGGAGGCTCGGATAGGATTATAAGAAAACTTATAAAAGCTCGAGAGCATAAAATAGCCAATATTTTAGAGGTATGGTTATATGAAAAAGGGAAACTGAGACTGTTCTATAAAACTACAGGAGGCTAAAAGCCTCCTGCGATGCTCCACACCGTAGTGTAAGACTAAAAGCGTAATGCTCTCTGAGTGCAAAGGTAATACTTATTTTTTAAACACCAAATATTTTGGCATAAAAATTTTTTCAGGTTATGTTTGTAATGACGTCAGATATTAGAATAGAGATGAAAGATGGCAGGACGGCACAGGTAAAGCCCGCTGCCGTTCGGTGGAAGAGCGACGCAAAACAGCTGTTTGAAACCTGTGTTATAGAACTGCCGCTATATCCTTATTTAAAGAGTAATACTGAGGCAACCGATATCTATTCGGGGGAGAAGGAGTGTGCCTTTGCCGTTGGTGGTAAAGTAAACGTAAAGGTAGGCTATGACGGAGAAAACGACGAGGTGTTCGATGGCTTTGTGGCTGCTATCAACTACGGCGAACGCCTCGAACTTACCTGTGAGGGCTGGGCTTATTTGCTCAAGGACACAATCTTTACTAAGTCGTACCGAACAGTTGAATTAAAGAAGCTACTTGCCGACTTAACGGAGGGCACAGGCATAGAGCTATCCGCCGCAATACCCGGCTTGAAAATAAAGAATGCTACTTTCAATAATATAAAGGGTATCGATGTGTTGGAATGGCTGAAAAAGGAGCTGCTCTGTTCGGTGGTCTTTCGAGGTAGAAACTTATATGCCGGTGCATCGCTCTTTGGCGAACAAATGCCACACCAAAAGCTACGTCTGGGGTGGAACGTCGTCAAAGACGATAACTTCAAGAAGCAACCTACAAAAGCAGATGTGCAGATTAATATAGTAGCCAAAGACTCAAAAGGCAAAAGTTGTTGCGCCGTACAACCTGACAAACGTTTTAAATCAATAAAGACGGTGAGAGTAAAGCCGGGACTCGATGCCGGCTATCTAAAAAAGGTCATTGCTCGCCTGCAACACGAGGCAAACACAGATGGGAGGCAAGAGGGTAAGTTGACCTGTTTCCTTGTACCCCATTTTATTGTCGGTATGGTAGCGGAGGTCTCGGACTCTCGCTACCCGGAGCGTAACGGCAGCTACTTTGTGCAGGCAATAGAAGGCTCGTTCACCACAAGCGGTGGCAGGCAGGTATTGACCCTTAAATCTTACGAGCGATGAAACAAAAAAGCCCCGAAAAGAGGGGCTTTTTAATTGGTATTAAAATCTATTTAAGCACTATTTAATAATGTGCCGATATTTCTATGTTGGAGTCCTTTATCCGAAGGCTTTCGATGGTCAAGCCCTCACGCCTGAACTCTCCTCTGATTTCGGCGATAAGGCGTTGAGGATTGCCCTCCTCAAGAAAGTTGCTTATACCTACGCCTTTGAGGGGTGCTTGTTTGATTTCTCCTTTGTTGATAGAAAGTAGTAGTCTTTGGTTTTGCTCCGTGATGTCACCGAGTGCAATTCTACCATCGCCGCCAAAGACGACTGAATTATCCAAATCCAATAAAATGCCTCTTGTTATCATAGCCCTTAAAAATGATTTTTTCGTTTAGTATTTGACGACCAAGAGACGCTGTCGCCGCTTTCATCTTTGGGGGTGTTGGGGTCGTCCGGTTTATAAGGAAGGTCTGGGGCGACGTTGCCTTTTTGCAACTCTTTTAGCCACTCGAGGGCATCCTGATAGTCGAGACGAAATAGTTCGAGGTCGACATTAGGGTTTGCCAGACGTACCAGGTAGTACGAGGCTATTATCTTGATAACCTTTTTAATAAGCTCGAGCGAAGCGCCTTTGTACGTCGGCTTCTTGTCGGCTGTGCCGAATATGGCATCGCAGTCATACTTGCTCATATATGAGCGTGTGAGGCTTTCGGCGGCGAGTATTTGCAGTTCCGCTGCCTGAGTGTTGTCGCGTGTGATAGCCTTTATTATCTCGGGGTAAAGGCTTGTCTGTGAAAGTTCTTCTACTATTACCAACATTGCGTGCTACCTTTTGACTGCAAAAGTATCCACCTTCGCCTAAAACATAAAATATGTGTGACAGAGTGGCAGAACTTTTTGTCATAGTGCGGGATTGGAGGTAATTTCGCACTATGAAAAGGATATGTTTTATCGTTGCCGTATTGACGGCACTGCTTATCGGCTGCGTGCCCACAAAAAAGACTATAAAGACACAGATAGAGGCACGGACGGATTTTTCGGAGATAACCGATGAGCTGCGAACGCAACGCACGAAGCTTGACGCCGTAACGGAGGCGATGTCGAAGGCAAAGGAGCAGCTTGCGGAGTGGATGAGCGAGAGTATAGGCTATCGTGAGCAAAAGTTCGATAGCTTGGGACGTTTGATTAGTGTAGTCGAACAGACTACCTCCCGCAACGGTGGCAAAGAGGTAGCCAAACAAGGTGATACTTACGTGTATCAGGGCGTAACAGTGAGCCAAATAGACAGCGTTGTCGCCGCACAGATGAAGCAGCTTAAATCGGAGCTGTCGGCAACATCGAAGACGACGGAAAAGAGAGGTCTTGCGTGGTGGCAGAGTTCATTAATGTGGGTGGGAGTGTTGTTCTTGATACTCATTATGTTTGGTATTGTCAAACGATTTGTTTTAAAAAGAAGATGAATTTCAGGCAAGTGATGCGACTGGCGTGCCTGCGACGAATAGGTAAAGGCACATTGATATTGTTGATGAATAAGTTCGGAGACTTACTCAATGAGTACGAATACAAGGTCAACAAATGGGTAGAGCGGCAAATGTATGAAATGTCCATTACCCCACAGGTGTGTTATCTCGAGAAGGCACTCAATGATTATTATCATTTGACAGGAGTTCGGCGTATTTATATTGCAGAACCTCTTACTGTGGAGGGTAAGTTCTTTTTTCGTGAGACTGACCAAAAAGACTTCCACTTTATTGATAGTACGTTTTTTGTTGACGACACCCATTATAATGGGTACGACACAGACTTCATAGTTGTAATACCTGTTATACAAGGCATACCTGTCGTACAAAAGAGCAATACGATATTTGCACTGGTAGAGAAGTACAAGATGGTTAGCAAACTATTTTCGGTGAAATATTCAAACGAACTATAACGCAATGGGACAAAAGAAACAGACGAAGCTTAGAGAGGTTGCCAAGACCTTATTTATGCAAGGCTTGCCGCAAACCGAGATAGCCGACAAACTCGGCGTATCGAAGGTATCCGTCAGCCGTTGGGCTAAGGAGGAGAATTGGGATATCATCCGGAAGAACCTTGTAAACTCCAAATCGGAGCGTCTGAGCGAACTATACGACGAATTGGCAGCTCTGGGTGCGTCTATCAAAAGCCGCCCCGAAGGAGAACGCTTCCCGACATCGAAAGAGGCAGACATACGCCGCAAGATAATAAAAGATATATCGGAACTCGAAAGCAAGTACAACATAGCCGAAGCGTCGATAATAGCCCGCGACTTCACTATGTTCTGCCGCGACATAACGCAGGACGAAGACCCCGACCTTACGTTTGCCAAGCGTGTAAATGATATGCTTGAGCTGTTTATAGACCACTTAATCGAAAAACAAAAATGGCATCACATAAAATAGGTAAAGCATCCGATGTAGACATAGTAAAAGAGTACAAGGCGTTCGTCGAGAGCTTCCGACGTGTAACTGTCGCCAACGTCAACGAGACCTCTATCGAGAAGGCAAAGCGTATAAAGCGACTCGAGGCATCTCCAGAGGAGTGGTTTCGGTACTACTTCCCGAACTACTGTACGTCCGAGCCTGCACCATTTCATAAAGAGGCAACAAAACGCATTATCGCCAATGCGGAATGGTTCGAGGTCAGGGCGTGGTCTCGTGAACTTGCCAAGTCTGCCCGCTCGATGATGGAGGTGATATACCTTGCTATGACAGGCAAAATTAAACTTGTAATACTCGCTTCGGCAAATCTCGATAGTGCCACTAAACTGATAATGCCATTCAAGGCTTGCTTCGAAAGCAATCAAAGGTTGATAAATGATTACGGCGAACAACAAACATTCGGGCAGTGGGACACAAAGGCATTCAAGATTAAAAAGGGCAGCGCCTTCTATATCTTCGGAGCCGGGCAGTCGCCGCGTGGTGCGCGTAACGAAAACATTCGCCCGGACTTTATCCTGATAGACGATATCGACACCGACGAGGAGGTGCGTAACGAAGAAATTCAAAAAAACAAATACAAATGGATAATGGAGGCACTATATGCCACTCGTTCCATCTCCAAGCCTCTCCGTGTGCTTGTCAACGGCAATATCATCGGCGAACACAGCACAGTTAAGATGCTCGAGGAAAACGCCGACCATTTCGAGATAGTCAATATCCGCGACGAGAAAGGCAAATCGACCTGGCCTCAGAAGAACAGCGAGGAATATATCGACCGCGTATTGTCCAAAATAAGCTATGAGTCAGCACAAAAGGAGTACTTCAATAACCCAATGGACGGAGGAGATACGTTTCGTAGCTTAAAAGACGGCAAGATACCGGACATCCGCTCCTGTGCAGTGGTTATTTACGCCGATCCCTCTACAAGCAATAAGGACAAGACGAGTGGCTCCGATAAGGCTATCGGCGTTATACTTAAGAAAGGTATGGACTACTACATTGCACGCTGTGCCTGCGACACGATGAGCAATGCAAAGTTTATCGACTATTTGTTTGAGTTTTATTCGTGGGCAAAGGCAAACGGAGCCGATAATGTAAGGGTGTTTGTTGAGAACAATACCCTGCAAGATCCTTTTTATGAGCAAGTACTGCTACCTCTTATCTACTCGCAGGCGGTGGCAACAGGAGTGTTCCTACCCATTACGCCCGATACCCGCCAAAAGCCCGAGAAGTGGAGCCGTATCGAGGGTACACTCGAACCAATAAACAGGCTTGGGCACTTGATATTTAATATCGACGAAGCCGACGATCCACACATGAAGCGACTCAAGGCACAATTCCGCAACGCAAGCCGCAAGCAAAAAAAACTTGATGGACCGGATATGGTAGAGGGTGGTGTCATCGTACTCCGCGAGATAGAGATAACAGATTCTGCCGACTCATACGAAGTAATACAAACAAAAAGAAACAAAAGAGCATTCTAATATGAAAATATTCCCCGAAAACAACCAATCTTTTCTCGACATAGCTCTCATGTATACGGGCGACGCCGACATGGCTTATGAGATTGCCGTCGAAAATAATGCGGACATCGGCGATCCTTTGGGAGCAGGAGCGGAACTTACCTGGTCGGGCGAAGTAGCCGACCGCAAGATAGTAGACAACTATCGAGCTTATAACCGTAAACCTGCAACATATAGACGCACTTCATAAACAAATAGAAACACCTATGGCAACAATGACACCCGAACAGTTTGCAAAGATGATAACGAAGCAGGCGGCAGAGATACGGATACTGACCGACCACACGCTGCCTATAAAGGTAGGAGCGGTCGCCAAGAAGCATTTTAGGGAGAATTTTCTTAAAGGGGGTTTTGTAGATAATGGGCTTCAAGAGTGGAAGCCGGCTAAACGACTTTCATCAAAGTACGGCGATAAAAAGAACAAAACGCTAATGTCATCGAGAAACCATCTATATAACAACACCAAAGATATCCCTCAAAAGGGAGGTGTAAAGATAGAAAATCGAACGCCCTATGCTGCTGCCCACAACGAGGGTACTACCACAGCCGGCAAGAACCGCAACGTAACAATACCGCGTAGACAGTTTATAGGAGATAGTGCGGAGTTGACCGAAAAGATAAAAGAGGTAATAAAAAAAGAGGTGGATAAAATATTAAAGTAAATGGCAGATTACGGTGACATAAGGAAAGGACTTGCGGAACTTGCGTCGTCGAGAGCCGTTACCATATTGGGCACGGCTACCGACATAGACGAAAAGGAAAGGATGTGCACCGTTATGGATGACGATGTGTCGTATTATGATGTGCGGCTGCAGTGTATCACAGGAGGAGATAAGGGTATCGTGGTTATCCCCGCCGACGGTTCGCAGGTGCTGATGATAGCCGTTGAGGGCTCAGACGAGTACGCCGTCGTTATGTGCGAAAAGGCGGATAAGGTGTTGATTGATGCCGATACCGAAATCGTCATCAATGGCGGCAATAACGGCGGACTGGTAAAGATACAAGAGCTAACAGACAAAATAAACACTCTTGTGGACGCTTTCAATAACCATACTCATCAGGTAAATACGACAGGCTCCGCCTCTACCCAGACAGGGACAGCGGCAGCCGTTGTAACCAAAGCCGCCAAACTCAATAAATTGGATTATGAAGACGAAAAAGTAAAGCATTGATATGAATATAGTTCAATACGGAATATCTTTCAAAGACTATGCAAGTAGTCAACTCGGCAAGTTTACGGGCAAACTGCAAACCTCAATGAGCGTTGCCAGGCAATTTTCGGATAAAGTAGTAACGTTGAATCGTGTCCATGGACAGAGCTTTAACGCCCTGCAACAAAGAATATCCGAATGCGAAAACAGAATAAGAAACTCCACCATTAAGGCAGAAATCCGTGCCGCCAAGCGTGAGCTGGCAAGTCTGCAGAAGCAAGCTGCCAAGCATTCGGGCAATATAGAGGGTAAGTCAGGTGGCGGGCTGTCGGTCGCAGGACTTATGAAAGGAGGTCTTGCGGTCGGAGCCTTTATCAAGGCAGGACAAATGGCGGGAGACTTCTTTGGCGATGCAATGAGTAAGAGCTTAGAGCGACAAAAGATACAAACCTCGTTCAATATCCTCGCAGGCGACGAAACCAAAGGCAAGGCACTGACCGATCAACTCGTAAAGTTGCAAAAGGAGACCATTCTCGGCCCGGAAGTGTTCGAGAACGCCCAGACGATGATGGGCTTCGGGTTCGACAGCAGCGAGGTGTTAGAGAACATGAAGATGTTAGGCGATGTCTCTATGGACAATAAGGAGAAATTTGCCTCGCTGACATTGGCCTTCTCACAGATAAGAGCCGCGGGCAGGCTCACAGGTCAAGACCTGTTACAGCTCACCACTGCCGGCTTTAATCCGCTGGAGCAAATGAGCCGTACGACAGGGAAAAGTATGGGGCAACTCAAGGAGGAAATGGCTAAAGGTAATATATCGTTCGCAATGGTGCAACAGGCATTCCGCGACGCAACAAGTGAGGGCGGTAAGTACAACAATATGCTTGCGGCTATCGCGAATACACCGGCGGGTAAAATAATGCAATTGTCGGGAGCATGGGAGGAATTCAAAATCAAAGCGGGAGCGGCAATGATGCCCCTTTTAATGCAGCTAATGGACTTTGCAGGGAAGATATTTCCTGTGCTCGACACGTTTATTACTCCGCTTACCAATGCGTTTAATACCATAGGTGGCATTGTCAAAGAATTAACCTCCGGCTCGTCCGAATGGTCGGGGTATATGGATACCGTTAGGGCGATTGCAGACAACACTTGGAGTATCATTAAGCGTGTTTGGGAGGCGGTGTCGCATATTGTCTCCCGCCTGGTGGAGTTCATCAAGAACTCGGTACTAATGCGGGATTTATTCTCATTTATCGGTGACATTATGAAAGGTATCGGCGACATAATAAAGTGGATGATAGATGCTCTTGTTTGGACATTCGATAATGTTGTAATGCCGATTATCAATGCCGTTGAGAAGATATATCGATTTATAAAGGGAGAAAAAGCGGTCCAACAAAGCCAACAACGTACAGGTTCGGGTACACCTCCCGCACAACAAGTGCAGGAACAAAAGGAGGCAAAAGAGGTGATGGGGCAAATAGCGAAGAACACTGCTGATACCAAAGCCGCTATCTCCTCCACCGAAGGAGCAATCAAAAACGGTGGGCAGAAGGTCATCACGTACAATATAGGGAAGTTTTTCGATAACATAAACATATCCGCACAAACGGCAACGGAGGGAGTACAAGACATCGAACGTGTTGTCCTCGAAGTATTCGGGCGTGTGCTAAATAACGGAGCATTAATATGATATTTCAACTACCAGATAAAATCAGAAACGCCTACTTCGGAGGAGCGTATACCGTCGAACCGAAAGAGATAAAAGAGAGAGTAACACGTTATGGTATTGAGTATGTCTCGCAGCTATTTGGGCGAGAGATATACTTACCTATAACGCTCGAATGCAACAACGAGCAACTGCGTCTGGAGGCGTGCACTATAAGCCTGAGTGGAACGAAAACAATCGTCAAGACAAAGCTAAGCGAGCGGGTAGGCTCGGTAAAAGAGCAGTTCAACATCGATGAATATAAGTTCAACGTCAAAGGGGTGTTTATTAACCGTGACGATAGCTTCCCTGAAAATGAAGTAAGTATGTTGCAGCGGTTCTACGAGTCCACCAAGCCCGTAACGATGACCAACGCTCTGGTCGACCTGATAATACCCTCTCCCACACGCATCTGTATAGAGACGCTTCAGCTGATGGGAGAGGTAATATCGAAATCATACCGACATGTGCCTTATGAAATTGTTGCAACGAGCGATACGATAGATACTTTGGTGGTGGTATAATATAAAAAGCCCCCGCCATTTAAACGGGACTCTCACCTCCCGTATAACATTTAAGGTGCTAACCCACCACTGACAGAGGCAAATACCTCAAGTCAGGCGGGTTAGCACCTGTTTTTTATGTAAAAATGTGAGAGAGACGACAAAATTAATAAATAATTCAATAATAGGAAATGACAAAATTCAATTACAAAGAGCAACACGCCGTGATAGTGCGGTGTGGTAGCGAAGAGGAGCAAAAAGAGATTTTCGAGCGACTGAAATCTCAAGGTTTAACCGATTTAAAGATAGTGAGCGTATGAAGTTAGAAATCAGACACGAGTGCACAAACTTCGATAGTTTCCGTGCTAACAAGGTAAAATCGCTATTTAATCCGGAACATGGGCATATTTGGCAACACGTCGCTGACCTCCCGATAGAAGATTTCGAATGGAAAATTGGTCTTATAGTAGGTCCAAGCGGCAGCGGTAAAACAAGTATTGGTAGCCGTATCTTCGGTGGTGGCATTCACGACCTTTACGACGGCTGGGCAGACGACAAGCCTATTGTGGATTGTATCGCTCCAGATAAGTCTCTCAACGAGGTAACGGCGGCTCTTTCTGCTGTTGGACTCGGCGATGTGCCGTCATGGTTGCGACCGTTTAAGGTCTTGAGTAACGGAGAAAAATTCCGTGCCGGTCTGGCTCGGCTGGTAGTGGAACGACCGCAGAGAGCTGTTGTCGACGAGTTTACCTCCGTCATCGACCGCCAAATCGCCAAAGTAGGAGCGGCAGCGTTCGCCAAGACTTGGCGTAAAGGCAACGGACAGATAGTACTACTATCGTGCCATTACGATATTATTGAGTGGCTACAGCCCGACTGGATATACGATACTGCGGAGGCACGGTTTAGCCGTGACTGTCTTCGGCAACGCCCGACTATCGACCTTAAAATTTATCAAGTCTCAGGAAGTGCGTTCCGGCATTTTAAGCCGCATTATTATTTAGACTTGCCCCACCCGGTAGCGGCACAGTATTTTATCGGTGTAATAGGCAATGAGCCTGTTTGCCACCTTGCCGTAACGCCGCTATTTACGGCTAAGGCATATCGAGCTACACGTCTCGTCGTTATGCCCGAATGGCAAGGTATAGGTGTTGGTACGAAGTTTCTAAACGCTGTTTGTCAATACCACTTAGACGGCAATGGTCGCTGCGGACATAAATATCCCGTGTTTTTTCATACGTCTCATCCTCAGTTATGTGGGGCATTGCGGCACTCAAGCAGGTGGATACAAACGGGAGCTATGCTATACGGAAGCAATAAAGCAAGGTGTGCCAAGTCCATCAACAAGTCGAGGGCAAGTAGAGGTAAAAGCCTTAAAGAGTACTCGTCGTCGGGTTACGGAGGACATTTTAGGGCTGTACAATCATTTAAATATATTGGTAATTAATTTGATAGTAAAAAGATGAAAGTAAAAGTTTTGGGCGATAAAAACGCCCCGGCTATCCTTGCCGCTCATAGATTGTTGGGGCAAATGGGACATTGTATTGTTGACAGTGATGGAGCTGCGGACTTGGCAATAGCTCCGCTACTCACTGTCAAATTAAGTAACGAGGAGCTTAATACCCCACTATTGGGTACGTTGGTATTTCATCCATCGCCATTGCCATACGGGCGTGGAGCAAGTGCTATCCGATGGGCTTACAGACGAAAAGAGACGATAACGGCAGCTACTTGGTTCTGGGCGAACGAGCAGCTTGATGCAGGCGATATATGCGAGCAGGAGGTCGTTAAGATAGATTACTCCATATCTCCGCGAGAGTTCTACCATACACACATAATACCTGCTATGTCGCGGACGTTGGAACGATGCTTAAATGCCCTTGCAATAGGGCTTAAACGTCAAGTCAAACAAATAGAGGAGTACGCAAGCTATGACGGCAGAATTGAATAAAATATACTGCGGTGATGCAGTGGAGGTACTGCGGTCGTTGCCTCCCGAGAGTGTAAACAGCATAGTGACAAGCCCTCCTTATTACGCCTTGCGGGATTATGGAGTGCACGGGCAAATAGGTTTGGAACAGTCGCCCGAAGAGTACGTCGATAAGTTGATAGAAGTGTTTACCGAATGCCGCCGTGTGTTACGCTCGGACGGTACTTTGTGGCTCAATATCGGCGATTCATACGCCGGTAGCAACAAGGGCAAGGGCAAAAAGATACGTACGGGCGTACAGCCCGATGCAAGCAATATCGGCGATATCATTACTACGTTCAATATCAAAGGCTACAAAAACAAGGACATTATCGGAGTGCCGTGGCTCTTGGCATTTGCTCTACGAGACAGTGGCTGGTATCTACGACAGGATATAATATGGCACAAGCCTAATCCGATGCCCGAGAGCGTAGAAGACCGCTGTACAAAGGCACACGAGTATATATTCCTGTTGTCTAAGTCGCCAAAATATTACTTCGACTACCGTGCTATAATGGAGGACGCTAAGTACGACGGCAGGAAGAAACTCGTAAGAGAAGCGGGCAAACGGTTGTTGCTCGGCGAAAAGGCTTGCTTTGGAGTGCAGACCATCTGCAAAGGTGGCGAGCGATGGAAGGTTACAGACGGTAAGTATATGAGGCGAAAGCGTGATGTTTGGACTGTGCCGACACGACCGTTAAAAGAAGCTCATTTTGCTGCTTACCCGCCCGACTTAATCAAGCCTTGTATTTTAGCCGGCTGTCCTGTCGGCGGCGTAGTCCTCGACCCATTTATGGGAGCTGGCACTACGGCATTAGTAGCTCAGGAACTTGGGAGGCATTACGTCGGTATTGAGCTAAATCCTGAGTACGTTGGTATAGCAGAGCGGAGGTTGGGGTAATATTTAACTCTATTTAGCTCTTCGCCCCCAAAAGATAACTTTTGATAGCTCCGTATGTCGTGAATAGATAGTAATTTAGCCCGCAAATAAACCATATAAATCATACGACTATGTTACTAAATAGAAAGCCAAAAAGAGGGGACAAAATTACCTACAACAGAGAAATAATGTTTAAAGGAGTAGAGAGTGTAAAAGCAAAAGTCGTAGCTATATACGGACGAACTATACTGCTCGACAATGGGGATACGCTATTGTACCTCGTCTCTTAGGACAGGAAACTCATATAAAAAAAGACGGCAGGTTACATCCCTACCGTCTTTTTTATGAAAAAGGGATTTTTTGTACTTTTCGTTTTGAAAACTTGTATTTTTCGTTTTGACGATTATATATAGGAAGATTAAGTAAACACATATAAAAAAATATATATTATGGAATTAACACAAGAAATAAAAGATATTATGAGTAAAGGTGTACCTGTAGAGTACACAAGCGAAAAAGCTTTACCGAAGAAAGAGGCTTTAGAACTTGTAGATAAACTTTTAGAAGCAAATATACCTGTCTTAGGTGGCGAAGTAGTTAGTTGGGATGCCAAGGGTATTCTTTCATATAATTACGATGGTTGGTACTGTAATTTTTTCCCGGAAGAAGCTCTTGCCGATTATGTTTGTAGAAGTGCGAGAAAGGCTAAAGAATACCTATATGCATATAAAGTTGATAATGTGTTGTTCGTTGTTGGATTTGATCCTGATTTTAGCAAAGAAAAATATCAACATTTGATAAATTAATAATAATCTGGCTCAAAATATTGAATAAAACTTTTATTCGATTTAAACCCTAAAAATATGGCTTCTTTATCTCTTTGGTTAAATGGAATACCGAATATCGGTTTGCACTCTTATCTCTTATATGCCACAACTTGGGCGTATTCAGCAGGAATAAGACCTGATTTATTTTCACATTATTTAACAAATCTATATAGAAAGTGATGAAAACACTAATTTTTATTTTGTTATTTATACTTACTTCTTATAATAAAGCAGACGGTCAATTATCTCAAACACCGATTATTGACGGCGATATATATATTTATGAGTTTGCGATAAAAAGACCTGGGCGAGCAAATCTTGGTTTTATAATTGTGGATAGAGATTCGTATCAAGATATATCTTTTGATGTATATTTCTCAAAAGGTAAGATAAGTAAAGCAAATAGAACGATTAGTCCTGTTTATTCAGATAACAACGTTGCTGATAAGTTAGGCAACTTTTATTATAGCAGTGATGATTTTATAAAAAAACACAGATTAATACCTGACAATATTTATAAAATGATTTACTCTTCTTTTTTGGAAATGACAAATAAAGAACGGTTGAAAATATTAAATAAACTTTCAAAGTAAAATAGGCAGGCGTGAATTCTGAAATGCGATCTAAAATCTACTGTCTAACATTTAGAAATACCACTTATACCGTAGGTATCTGTATGCTTGTGGAATGTGTGAATTATCCATGTGCTAATAAATAATTTGTATATTTGCAAAATTGGTGATGATGAAATACGTAAAATATATTATAATATTTATAACGACTACTATTATGTTATTGTCTTCGTCTTGTTTTTCCACGAAGAGATGTGAAAGATGTAAAATAGAAAAAGTATCAACAATAGTAGTTAAAAGTGATAATTCGTATTCTATGCAAGTTAGATTTAATCGTTGCAACTCAAAGTATATGAGAGAAACCCTTGTAAGGAACGAGTTGATAAATAGATATCCATCAATCGAAAATAAGACAATATGTATTGATGAATATTTAGGAAAAAGATATAACGAATATCGATATGAAATAAGTATAAAAGTAGAATGAAAAAATGTATTAATGGTTTGCTTAGGGCTAAACATTTGTTTATCAATTATTTTTAATCGTTAGTTATGTACTCAATGAAAAAATATATCATATCTCTATGCTTTTTCTTGTTGATAATTATTCCCAATATGTCGACACAGGTTTATTATATGCGTAATGAGTTTAAAAATATTCCATGTGAGATATTAAATAATATCGATGAAATGGGGATAGATGATAATTTATTACTGACAGAATTAGAGGGAAAATACTTCAATGCTCTTTATCAAATAGATAAACAAGAATATAGTTTGTGTTGTAAAAAAGTGGCTTTTTTTACAGGCAGTCTTGGTAAAACAAAAAGTGATAAGAAAATGTATTTTGCAGGGGAAAAGAGCAATTTTAGATTAAATAATTCCCCAAATGTTGGCACATTATACATTTTTAACGCCGAGCAAAAAGAGCAATCCGGCGGCTACGATGCAGCGATTATATATTGGAGTAAAAGATTAGTACAAATAAATGAAGTCGTCGAAAGGCTAAAAAACATTAAGCTGTATTAGATATGTATCCGCCATACCAGAAGCAATGATTTATGATAGAAGATAATATGAATGAAAACCTAACCAAATAAATACAAAATATGAGAAAATACATTTTTATTGGCTTGTTGTTGGTTATGTGTATTGTTAATTCTTGTATTACGGCAAGATGTCCCGGTTATGATTTGAATAATTACCGAGATATCTCTTTTAGGCTCGGAGATACATTGACTTATGTATCCAATAAATCAGATACGATTCATCTGGTAGTTATCGATTTTTTCAGTAAAGGTTACTATGAGTTTAAAGCAGTTCCCGATTATAAGTGTAATTTAGATACATATTATCAAACGGATACCCAACAAGGTATTTCCATTAAAGAACATATAATGTATATAACAGGTGCTCAATTCTGTAACGATAAGGCATATTTGAAATATTATGAATCCAAAGATGACTGCGAGAAAGAAGAATTGGATACTGTCATTAATAGTTTGTCGTACAGAAAGTATGTAGTGAGAGACATATCGGGAGAAAGAAGAATAGACCGATACATAAAACTCGATTATCGGGGTATTATTGAATTTCACGATAAATCTACAGGATTAACTTGGAAACAGATATGGTAGGTATGAAAAAATTATTAGTAATAGTATGTTTAGAAATGTTAGTATTTAGTTGTTCCTCTATTCACAAAAGTAATTTTAATTATGATAGTATAACACAGAAAGAAAGAAGTGATAATTTACTATTGAGTGAAACTGAAAGCGCATATCTCAATAGAATTTTTGAAACCACTCGGAAAGATTTTGATTTCACTAATAAAAAAGTGGGATTTATTAAAATTAGTGGAGAAAGAGGTAAAACTTATTACTTTAATATGCAAGAGAAACATTCTACTGATGCAAGCTATCCCTACGATAATGGCACTTTATACATTTTTAATGCTACTCAAAAAGCCGAGAGCGGCGGTTATGACGCTGCGATTGTGTATTGGAGTAAATTTTCACTCCCAATAGAAGATGTCGTCAAAAGGCTAAAAAACATTAAGCAGTATTAGATATGTATCCTCCATACCAGAAGCAATGATTTATGATTAAGAATAAGGGAAATATTATACAGACTACAAGTATTCACTAAATGGTTAACACCCAAATATATCTTTGTATGAAAAAGTCGTTGATAATGATTGTTCTAATTTTCGCAGTTTCTATTGCGACATTTTCTCAAAGAGTAGTTTTGAATATGGAAGTGCCCAAATTGGAAAAAGGGGCTATCAAGAGAGTGCGAAAAGTATTCAAGATACCCAAGAAGACCGAGCTATATGCAACTATTGTTATTTTTCCGAACGATACTGTTCGCTTCAATCACTATGAATTACCATTTGATTTTAACAGAACTCTATATGATTATCTTCAAAAATTGAAATTTCATAATACTTCCTATGAAGTATTTGTTTTTGACAAGCAGTTAACAAATGTCTATGTCGTTAATCGAATATTTTTGGGACGAGGCAAACTCGAACGGGAACATTACTTGGGTAATGAAGAAGACCGCTCTCTCTCCTCGCTGTTATCAACGAAAAAATATGATTACGTATTTAATATACACTATAATGATTTGGGATTTTATAAAGCAATCTTAGGTTTTAAGGATGGTCTTATAGAGATGTCATATTATAAAGATGGGCTGTGGCATTCGGAGCTTGTCTGCGGCAGCGATGATTTTTCATTTTTGAAACCATTGTTAGATGATAAAATAATTAAGTGAATATGAAAAAAGTACTGATATTTTTAGTTATACTTTTAGGTGCGACAGTCGATGTCTTTTCTCAAAGAGCTATTTTGGAGGCAGATGTACCCAAGTTAGAAAAAGAAGCGATTGCCAAAATTCGTAGGACATTCCATATCCGTAGGAGTACCGAGCTTTTTGCGACTGTTATCTTCTTGCCATATAATACAGGAAGAGACACAATTATGGGGATACCTTACTTTGACACCGGTCAGAGGGTGGAAACATATCTCAGCGGATTGAAATTTTATAGTAAGGCTTATGAAATTTTTGTATACGATAAAAATTTAAAGTATGTTTATGTTATTAATAGGATTTTTCAGGGTAGAGGAAAGTATAAAAAAGAATATTATTTAGGAAAAAAAGAAGACTACATCGTATGTCAATTGTTATTGGAAAAACGCTGTGATTTTGTCTATAATATGAATGAAGTACAATTTAGAGACAATCGAGTTATGTTCTGCTTCAAAAACGGGCTTATAGATTTGGTCTATTTTGATGATGACGTATGGCATTCTAAACAGGTTTGCATAAAAGAAGATTTTTCGTTCCTAAAACCATTAATCGACGAAGACGGAACAGAATGAAAAAAGATAGTTGTTTGTTATGAAAAAAATTGTGGGAATTTCGCTTCTATTTATCGGTATAGTTACAAATACTTTTTCGCAGCGTATTGTAATGGATATGAATATCCCCAAATTAGAGAAAGACGTGATATCCGATATAAGGATTTATGAGAGTTATGTGCAAATATCGGATAATACCGAATTATTGGCAACAACAATTTTGGAGTGGGTCGATACGGCAAAACAAAACGATAGAAATGCCCTTTTCGATATAAATCAAACCATAGGCAACTATTTAGATAAAATACAAACTTTGGGCTGTGAATATGAAATATTTGTATATGACAGCTCTCTGAAACTCATTTACATAAATAATAGAGTTACTTGGGAGGTTGGCAGTGATAAAAAAGAACCCGATAAAATAGACCGTGAGAATTATCTTATTGCACAGTTTTTATTGAAAGGGAATTATGATTTTGTCTATGCTATTTCTGAGAAAATTTTTAAATATGGTATTGTTTTCTTGTGTTTTAAGAATGGTCTTATGGATTTGGCATATTTAAAATATGATATTTGGTATTCTACTCCTGTATGCAGTAGCGATGATTTTTCGTTTTTAAAACCGTTGTTAGATGATAAAATAATTAAGTGAATATGAAACAAGTACTGATATTTTTGATTATACTTTTAGGGTCGACAATCGATGTTTTTTCTCAAAGAGTAGTTTTGGAGACAAATGTACCTACGTTAGAGAAAGAAGTGATAGCTAAGGTTAGGAAAAATCTCGGAATCACAGATAAAACCAACTTATATGCTACAATTGTTTTCGAAGTGGTTGATACATCTAAAAGATATAACGGAGATGCGTTCTTTGATACAGAGGAAACAATAAAAAATTACTTGAACAGGGTAAAAATTTATCATTATAGGTATGAGTCATTCGTATATGATGATAGAGTAGAGCATGTTTACGTGCGAAATAGGTTTCTGGCATGGAATATAGGGCGGTATAAACAGAAAAGTGACATAGTTGAGCGAGAGAATATATCTATTGCCCAGTTTTTATTGAAAGGGAATTATGATTTTGTCTATTCGATTTCAGAAAAAAAGTTCAATTATGCTATTATTTTGTTGTGTTTTAAGAATGGACTTAGAGATTTAGCATACCTCAAAGATGGACAATGGTATTCTACTCCCGTATGCGGTAGTGATGATTTTTCGTTTTTAAAACCGTTGTTAGAGGATAGATTAAAAGAACGTGAAATTATCAGAGAGAGACTGAAAAAATAAGAAGGAGCGAAATAGCAAGCGATAAGAGACGAATGGTATTATTCTCCTGATAATTGTAAAATTTTTATTCTATTTTTTAATCCTAAGAATATGGTTAAAGATATTTTTTTATCTATTAAATCAATAAAAGGAATGAAACAATTAGCTTTAATATTATGTATGCTTTTTATTTTCAATAGTTACCTGATAGGGCAAGAACAATTAACAGAAAATATACCTAAAGATATTTCGGATTGTCTTACAAAAGTGGGAAAAGACACTCTATCAACCTTGAATTTATGTGAAAGTAAGTATTTGAACTGTCGTTTTCAAAAAAACAAAGGTGCATTTGATTTTTGCGGTAAAAAAGTAGTATTTTTTAAGGGTAATACAGGAATGATACAGAGTACGAAAAAAGATTTTTTTGATAAAGAAAAATATTTTATAAATATAAAAGGTTTTCTTCCTTTGGGTTCAGGTCAATTGATAGTTTTTAATGAAAATGAAGCAAGGCAAGTTGGATATAATGCTGTTATTGTTGTTGCCAGTAAGAAATATTTGACAAAAAAAGAGATTTTATGTCGATTAAAAAAGAAAATTAAATAGGTAAAGATTTAATACGATTAATAAATCTGTTTTTTATGATAGATTA
>ERZ772827.247-NODE-247-length-30765-cov-3.202019_pt1 | contig 30765 bp, 29 predicted proteins | sample MGYA00580850_ERZ772827 | MGnify/ENA primary metagenome ERZ772827 (study PRJEB29015, sample SAMEA2737950) | human oral metagenome | biome: human oral; feature: human-associated habitat; material: dental | place: China | collected 2145 ... | reverse complement strand
CTAATCCCTCGGAGGCAAAAACCTCCGTCCATACATCCTCGGTGCTGGCGAAGACTTTCTTGGTGAAGCTGAACAGTGCGGCTTCCTCTTCGCTCTGCACATACTCCGTTTGTGCCTCGTCGCTTTCGTCGTCTGTTGGATAGAGGTAAGACATGCGAGGGAATGAATGCACTGTGTATTGGCCCGTTTTTCGATCGTTTTTAGTTATTTGCCTTTGGCGCTCAATACCTGCGTCGTATGATTTTTTATCCTTATCCTTTTCTCTCACCTCTTGTACTTCGCAATATGCTGCCGAATATACCTGGGGTTGATTGGTTTCTTTGCCATCATTAATTGGGAATGGGTCTTCGTATGGTGCCATTTGGGCGCATTTCGTAACGCGGAGAACTATGCGGTCTTCTTCCTTCGGTTTTTTGCCTTTCGTATGAGCTTCATAGGCAGCTTCGACAAGGCGGCCATAATAACCGTGGGGTTTTGATTGGTTTTTATCGCCGCCATCTTTACTCTCATCATTGGAACCTCTAACAATGTTAGAATGTGGGACGTCTATATAATCTGCCAAGCACCGCAGCACTGGCCATGCGTCGACTTCTCTACCCTCTGCATTTGTGAATAAAGCATTTGACTGAGCATCATCACAGAGATCACGGAAAAGTCGATCGACATTATCAAACCACGCAATTGCCAACTCTTTTGACTGGTCAGCACGTGACTCGGTAAGAATTGTCATGACATTGGGGTCAAGATTGTTACTAAAGAAGGTTTTACACGTGAGCCCTTTGTCATAGTCATTTAAGGTATCCCACCTGTTAGAATCGAATTCGCTGAGATTTGCGAAATTATACGACCGGAGGGGCTTGGGTCGCTCACTACTTGGTGTGCCAGGCTCTACCGGCTCTTGGGTAGGTGACGGAGTTTCTGTCGCCGTGGCAGATGGGGTTGCTTCTGGGCTCGAGCTTGGAGATTCTGATGGAGAGGGTGTTTCTGAAGCAATATTATTCTCAGCAGAACCACGCCCAGCAAGGAACGCTATACTTGCTGCAGCAGCAACAGCAGCGGCACCAGCACTTAAAGCACCTATAAGAGTCCGTCGGTCAACAACTCCTTCTCCGTCTTTGTTTTGTTGAGTGGCGGCACCGCTGAATATTTCGGGCTCGCTAGGCTCAGAATTTGCCGGATAGCTGTCGTGTCTGTTTGTCATAAGCTTCAATCCTCCCCAATACAGGATTAGTGGTTATGTGTGCTACTATATGCGCACTTGCGTTTCATGCTACCATTGTTTGCGCGGCAGGTCAAATATTTTTTGGCCTCTGTTGAGAAAAATAGATAGCGAGCATAGACAGAGGTTTATATAGAAATATATTCGAACGATATTTTTTGGCAAAAATGAGAGATATTTTATATATACTGTACGATGGTGAAAGTATGATGGTTTGAATGCAAGGCTAACTCTCAGTTGTGCAAGAGTAATAATATTCGGCCTCCCTATACAATAAAGTATAGCGGTGCGAATTAACGATATAAACACCAATAAATACTCTCCAAGCAAAATATTTGCACTTAATAAGCTGCAATATACTCGAATACCCCATACATATTGCCACCCCACCCTACATCCGCTATAATACAGAGGTACGGAGAGGTGCAAGAGTGGTTGAATTGGCACGCCTGGAACGCGTGTGTGGCGGCAACGTCACCCAGGGTTCGAATCCCTGTCTCTCCGCCATATCAGCGCCAGGCGGCACGCTGCCATAGAAGTGCGCTGCTGATTCGTCTTTTGGCATGATGCGTGGCTATACTGCATATTTTTGTGCAGATTGGGCTTGCAGAAATGTTTTTTGACAGTTTATACTAAAGGATAATTATGGTACGATCTTCTACACCAGTTATAGAACTCCGAGGCCTCACCAAGCAGTATGGTCTGGGCGACGCTGCCCAAAATGCCTTGGACAACGTCGACCTGCGAGTCGAAAAAGGCGAATTCATCGTCATCATGGGCCCCAGTGGTTGCGGTAAGACGACATTGCTCAATATCATGGGCTTGCTCGACCGCGCCGATAGCGGCGAGTATTTTCTTGATGGAACATCGGTGGCCACGCTGAGCAAGCGCCAGCACGCCCGGATTCGCTCGCGGCAGATTGGCATCGTCTTCCAGAGTTTTAACCTGATTAATCGCCTAACGGTGCTTGAGAATGTTGCCCTTCCCCTGAGTTATCGTGGAGGGATGCGCCGCGTCAAGCGTCTGGAGCAAGCCAGTGCAGTGCTGAAGAATTTCCACCTCCAAGAGCGCGAATATTACATGCCGTGGCAGCTTAGTGGTGGACAGGTGCAGCGTGTGGCAATTGCTCGCGCCCTGGTAAATCACCCGTCGATTATCCTAGCTGATGAGCCAACTGGTAAGCTCGATAGCCGTTCGAGCCATATCATCATGGAAGAACTGGCTCAACTACACCGCCGGGGTAATACCATCATTATGGTGACGCACAACCCGAACCTCACGAGCTATGCTAGCCGCGTGATTAAGATGCTTGATGGGCAGATTGCCAGTGATGAGCAGATGCGCACCACTGCTGCCACGCCAACACCAGTGGCTCGCAAGCCACGGGTTCGCCGAGCGGCACCTGCTGGCAAGACTACACCGACGATTGCGCACGGCTCGGCATCGGCTGCTCAGCCAGCTGTACCCGTCAAGGCAATTGCTCGCGGTCGTCCCGCCAAGGCTACGGCACCAGCAACGACAGCGCCAACAGTGGTCGACTACGAAGATCCGCACACCCAAGATGGCCCAACTATTGAGCCTATGCCAGTTGCCCCACCAGAGGTGCCGCCAGCCTTGCCGGCCGCGCCGCAGGCTCCGTCGGTAGCGCAGCCTGCTCTGGCACACTCTGCTGCGCCGGCTCATACAACCTCAGTTACCCCGGCTCAGTCTACACCAGCTTTGCCAGCGCAACCTACCCCAGCTCAATCCCAACCAGCTGCACCACAGCCAGCCAACCAACCTGCAGCACCAGTGGCCCATACTGCAGCTCAGCCATCATCTACGTCGTCTGCTGTATCGGTCGCTCAGCCAGTTGTGGCTACACCGGCTCAGCAGCCCGCTACACCATCGTCTGCTCACCAATCTAGCACAAAGGAGCCCCAGGCATGATAATCATTGACCATTTCGAAAATGCAAGCAGCAGCTTCCGGCGCAACCGCGGCCGTAATTTGCTGGCGACGCTGGGTGTGGCAATTGGCGTGGGTAGCATCGTGGCGATCTTGGCGCTGAGTGGTGGCCTGCATAATATTATTTCTCAACAGGTGTCTGAGCTTAATAACAACCTCATTGTCGTGCGCCCTGGTGTACAAGATAAGAGTTTCTCGTCACTGGCGAGCTCGGTCGCGCAGTATAATTACAATACCAGCACCATCACCGAGTCCGACGTTGAGGCGGTACGCAAGATGCCACATATCCGTGCTGTAGCACCAATGATGACTTCTGAGAACAAGCTCAAGGGCGATGGTCGAGAAGCTAATGCGACTGTTGTGGCGACCTCGCCAGATCTTGCTATTACGAGCCAGCTCGCACTGCGCGATGGCGATTTCCTTGAGGGTGGCACACACGACGCCAAGCCAGCGGTGCTTGGCCCAAAGCTATCGGTGCAGCTGTTTGGTACAGAGCAGTCAATTAGTCAAACTTTCAAGATTCGTGGTAAAGAATTCATCGTCGTCGGGATATTGCGCGGTGTAGAAAAACCGCTGAATTATAACAATGTCGATTTCGACAACGCGGCTATTATCACCACTGAGGCAGGTAAGAAAATTCACAATGGCCATACACAGATTCAGCAGATCAACATCCAGGCTGATGCATCGCAGCAGGTCGGGCAGATTGCTCAGCAAGTTAAGGATAAGATTAAGCAAAATCACCAAGGGGAAGAAGACTTTACTGTGGCAACGGGCGATGCGATCAGCCAACCAACCAATCGGCTCTTCACAGCACTAACCCAGGTGTTGACGCTGATTGCAGCCATCTCGCTGGTGGTTGGTGGCATTGGTATCATGAACATCATGCTGGTGAGTGTGGTAGAGCGCACGCGCGAGGTGGGTATCCGCAAGGCAGTCGGTGCGACTGATGGCAATATCATCACCCAGTTTGTTATCGAGGCGCTGGCGATTAGCTTGCTTGGTGGTATCTTGGGCTACATCCTGGGATACATAGTGGCGCTGAGTTTTAGCATCTGGCTGTCCTTCCCGCCAGCACTGGAGTGGCAGACAGCGGTGATGGCAATTGGCCTCGCATTAGCGGTTGGCCTTACCTTCGGTCTCTATCCAGCTATTCGTGCTGCGCGCAAGAACACGATCGAGTCGCTACGGCAGTACCACTAATCGGCATAGTTATGTTGACACAGAACCCGCCTGAAATGTGGCGGGTTTTTACTTAGCTTTCTATCCTACTCTACTCTAAATATAGAGTTTTGCGAGTATGAACCTTGACATTTCAAGACATACCGCACTTCCCTTGCTTCACGCCGTTCAACACCCCGAGGTAGCAGCTGGCGAATTCCGCTAGTATCATGCCATGCAGCACCTGCTCTCCCTCTGTCTCGCCAGCAAGCAAGATAGACTTCGCGTGGGGGCGGCGGCCACTGAGGCGGCGATCGAGCGCTGCCATGCATTGCTGGGTAGCGTCGTCATTCTCACTCGCAAGGTCGAAAAGCGCGAATGGCTTATCTACCGGATGGCTTAGCCAGCCATGAGCACCAGCTTGCTCGGCTTCGGCGAGGGTGGTAGAAAAGGCCACATTGTGCGCCCACTCCTGCCAGCACCACTGCCACCACTGGGCGACCGGTACGAGCACCCCACTGCCACAAAACACTGCCGTCTTGCCCGCTGCCTGGCGTGCGAGCCGCTTGGCGAGATTGTGAGTGGTTGGCACGGTAGCGCCCCACTGCTGCGCCGCATTCGCTGCGTACGCTGCGCCATCTGCTATCACTTCTACAAGATCATCCAGCAACTGATAGGCCGTCAGTAGCACACTCAGTGTGCTGAGTATGCGTAGTGGTTCCACCTGCCTTTCCCTCCTGGCGACTGGCACGACGGTAGTAGCTGCAGGGTATGCTGCGGCAAGCTCTGCAGCAGCATCATGAGTGAGCAGAACGGTTGGGACGGCGTGCTGCTCTGCATAAGACATCATGTTTTTCACGTGGTTGGATGAGATACTGGCCTCGATAATAATCACCAAGCTGTGCGCATCCACAAACGCTGGCACTGCCGTTGCCTCGCAGCACAGCACAGGCACGGTCATGTGAGGCTGCATGAGCTGCTGAGCGACGTAAGAAAGAACCGCACCACTATCCGTTGCTATAAGCACAACATTACGAATATCATGCTGGAGTGATATGTGTGAGAGCTGATTTGCTACCTCTGTTGGCAATGTTGTTTGTTTCCATAATGTTGCAACGTGATGCAGGGCGGCTTCGGCACCGCGTTGGCGCAATATGGTCTGGTCATCAAGCATAATCGTCTCCTTCTGCTTGCAAGAGTATACCCTCCCATGATACATTAATTAGCAGAGAATCATAAGCATATTTGGAGACAGGTGGGAACCATGAATATCAGCACTACATCACAATCAATCACCGACGATCAAGAGCTTGCCAAGGTGCTAGCTGGGATCGGCCCGCAGGTGGGTACAGCAGCGTCGCAGCGGTCGCAGGCGATGATGTCGGGGCAAGGTGCTGGTCGTTCATCGCTCTCGGGTATGTCGGGTAATATGGGCTCATCAGTGCCAGTCATGTCCTCGCAGCAGCAATCGTCACAGCCTGCGCCTAGTGGTGAGGCGCTCAATGGCGTGAAGCAATCGGCCATCAAAGAGCTGCGCCCACTGGTGGATAAACTCAACGTTAGCCCAGATGAGAAGTTCGATACCTACTTGCTTTTGATCCGCTCGACGGACGACAAGAGTTTAATCGATCCAGCCTACCAAATCGCCAAATCCATCCGCGACGAAACCCGCCGCGCCCAAGCGCTGCTCGACATCATCAAAGAGATTGATTATTTGTCGCAGCGGTAGTGGATGCTGCAATAAGAACAAGCATTATCACCACTGATGTGGTGATTTGCTTTATTGACAATTTATCTAAATTATGTATAATACAGAGCTATGAGAACTGCAGAGCTACTTGATACAAGAACTAGTACTGCGCCGACCCAAGAAACAGAGCAAGCGCAGCCAAGACGAGCTACACCAGATACCTTGCGTGGACAGTTTGTGAAAGTAACGAATGACATTATAGGGACGCTAGAATATACTAAATACAAAGAAATGGTGAGAAACCCGAATGTACACCAAGTAATTAGCGAACGAGAGTTAAAAGTAAGGAAAGCACAGGCAATTGGCAATGCAGCATTCCGTTTGGCTGAGACGTATCCGGAGGAGAAGTATAAGCAGCGAGATATAGCTAAGCTCGTGAGTGCGTATCCGGGCTGGGTGATGGCAGAGCAGCGGAAGAAGGATGAGGAAAAGGGCTTTCTTGACAATAGAGTATATAATCACCATGGTCGGCGCATAAGACAGCAAAACACCGAGCGGTTTACTGAATTTAACCATGCTCTGCGCGAAGTGATTGATGACTGGGGTGCGACGACGTCTCTCCAGGAGTTGATCCACAGTATGTATATGATCCACCCATATCGGACAGATCTAGACAAGCCAGAGAACCTTGAAGAGAAAAAGGAATTCTATAAATCTATAACAGCAACAGTGCGTGGTATTCGCAACGAGATAGCCTTTGAACATGTCTTGATTCGAGCTGGTGTTGATTTTGAACCAGCGACTGCTGAGGAAGATGCGCGTGGTGTTGATTATTATATCAATGGCAAGCCAGTTGATGTGAAAGCATCTATCTTCGCGGCGCAGGAGGCATTGCAAAAGACAGCAGAGCGTGGTCGCAGTAGTGACAAAATTATCTTCTATCCAGGTATCTCAGATAGTGATTTTGATGGCCAGCTGACACTTCCGCAGACAAACCCAGATAGGGTCGCTGAACTGCAGCCAAAGATTATACGCCGTATGCGATCAGCAGGCATTATTTAAGGTCGAGACTATGCGATTAACAGATGAACCACATGAGGATAAACAAGGCGCTATGACGCACGATCATGACAAAGCTAGTCCAGAGCAGTACGTTCGACTGGCGGGGCGCTCGATATCGTATGGCGAAGTAGTAAAATTGCCAATTTCCCGACCTCTCCAGATGGGGCAACGTGCTGTGGCACTTGCTGAACTTGGCAATGACCACATAATACAGGTGACAATAACATCTCACATTGCTGATGATGAACAACCAGGGTTGTCTCGAGCAGCGGGCTATACCCTAGATGGAGACTTCGTCGAGATTACAATTGATACTAAAAATGCCACTGTTGTGACAGATATCAAGCACGATTCCACTGGTGATTTTGGTGATGATAGCTTGATCCCACCAGAAGACTAATCTGAACTGTCTCGTGGCGAGAAAACCATTCTTGTATATGACGCAGCAGATTGAAATAGAGGTGGCTGATTATTGACCAGTATAGTAGATTAGCTATAATAACAAACACAACTATGACAAAGACACGTTACCATAAGCCACACCATACATATAAACGCAAACGCTATGATGTTGATACAATGCCATCGCCTATATCGCCGAGCCAGTGGTCGACGTCTTCTTCGGATATCAAAAAGCAGCTTGTTACCGTTGATGCAGCGCTGAAGAGCCAAAAGCCACATCTCACCTACCTCGTCGAGCAAGCAGGCCGTAACTGGAGTGAGGAAAAACGTCGCCAGCGACGCTCGGCTGCCTTGGGAGAGAGTGCTGTGGCGCTCGTGCAGCACTATGCGAGCAAAGAACAGTGGTCGCATGTCGATATGGCGCGGCTGCTCGCAGCGTATCCTGGCTGGGTGGACGCGACTGAGCAAGATGATACAGCGCTAACTCGACAAGAAAATAAACAGCGGATCAAGAAACTCACGCACTTTAACCATGCCCTGCGCGATGTGATAGACAGCGCCACACACGCCTGTGAGACATGGAAGTCGATACCGTCTGTATCGGATATAGTTAACGGCTTAGAAGCCGTGTGTCCAGGCAAGAAGCATGCTCACAACAAGCAAGATCGAATAGGTATGCTGTATGCGACAGTAGCGGGCATTCGCAATGAAGTGCTCTTTATGCGGGTGCTGGATGAAGCGGGCATTGCCTATGAGCCAGGTACGGCCAACCAGGATATGCGTGGGATAGACATGATAGTGAATGGTAAGCTGATTGACCTTAAGTCGTCTGAATACTACGAATACGATGCTCAGGAAGATGCTGCTGAGCATGATGATGACGGACGGATCTTTTTCTTCCCTGGTGTGGAGGGGTATGAATATCGCAATAAACTAATGCTGCCGAAGGAAAAAATTATCCGAGTTGTGCCACGAGTGGTAGCTCGCATGTATAGCCATGGTATTCTGGATTGAACTGATACAACAGAGGTAGGCCTCACGATAGACAGGCGACCATAACAGGCATAAAGGAGGTGCAGTGCCATATGCCGCACGAAATACCACAGCAGCCGTCAAATGAAGAGCATGAGAGACATGCAGTGCTCAAAAAGGCAATTTCTGAATCGATTTTTGACGGAAAGCCATGGCTATATAGTGGTCCTGAGGGCGAGCCGTGGCTACTCTTTATCCAGTGGATATCGCTGCAGCGCACAGAGGATGGCTGGGCAGCAACTGGTCTGACCACTGATGGGTGCTATGTAAGAGCGGGTAGTAGCGATAATGTAGACGATGTGACGTTCGAAGTAGAACCCAAACAAGCTGACGGAGAGACAGACACCCCACAGAGTAGTTAGAGTGGGCATCCGTAGGGTAAAAACACTAGCTTAGCTTGCCCGATGCACGCTTGCTGTGGCGCGAAGCTAGCTTTTTCTTGCGCTTGGCTTTGTCTTTGACTTTGGAGATAGGTTTGCTGGCGTCTTTTGTGCGCTTGCTCTTGCCTTTCGCTGGCTTTTTCTTTGATGCTTGCCGTTCGTGGATAGCGTTTTTTACCTCTGTTATTTCGTCCCAGGGGTGGGTGCCGTCGGCGCGTTCGATGGTCTTCTCGTGGCCTTTGCCGAGGAAAACGACGGTGTCGCGGGCGGTGCGGGCACGGCGGACGGCAAAGCGGATGGCCTCAGCGCGGTCGTGGATAAGGAAGAGGTCGGTGTCTTGGGTTTTGCCAGCGGCTTCTGCGCCTTTGGCAATTTGGCTAAGGATGTGCTGCCCGTCGACATCTCGGTCGTCTTCTTCGGTGAGGATGAGCTCGTCGGCAATTCGCCCTGCGATCTTGCCTTGGATGGCTCGCTTAGACTCATCGCGCTGGCCAGCCGAGCCAAACAGGACGATCAGCTTGCCTTTAGTGCTCGCTCGCACACTACCGAGGAGCCGCTCAAAAGCGTCGGGTGTGTGGGCAAAATCGACAATAGCGGAGAATGGCTGCCCAGCATCCACCACTGTCATACGGCCCTCCACCCCGGTGAGTGCAGCCAGGCCGTGTTCGATCTGTACCCGGCTCAGACCCACCTCGTGCCCCACTGCTACTGCGGCTAGGCTGTTGGCGATGTTGAACTCGCCCGGCATGTTGATGGTGATGTGATGCATCTGCCCCATGAGCCATACATCGTAGCGGCTGCCCGAGGCGGTTTGGGTGATGTTCGTCGCGCGAATGTCGCCGCCTGCAATGCCATAGCACAGGCTGCGCGGCACCGCTTGCTCGAAGACCGCTGCTGATGGATCATCTGCATTGATAATGCCAACCCGCCGCGCGAGCTTGAAGAGACGCATTTTGGCGGCGCGGTAGCGTTCGAATGTCTTGTGGTAATCGAGATGCTCGTGTGTGACGTTAGTCATGACGGCGATGTCGATCGGGACGCCAAAGATGCGGTGCTGCGCCAACGCATGGCTCGTCACCTCTAGCACTACCCACTGCACATTACGCCGCCGAAACTCCGCCAGTCGCTGCTGCAACAGTGGCGCAGATACGGTGCTCATGTGCTCGGTTTGCGGCGTGATGTCGTCATTCACTCCATATGCCACCGTCGTCATTAGGCCAGCATTGTACCCTGCTTTGACCAGCATGCGGTGGATCATAAAGCACGTCGTGGTCTTGCCGTTCGTCCCTGTTACGCCAATGACATGCATGCCCTGGGCTGGAAAGCCTTGGTTGGCTGCCGCCACAGTAGCTTCGAGCAGCCGATAACCTGGCTCCAGCGCCGCCAGCACGCTGGGTGGGAAAGTATTCTTGAGTGTTTGTTTTAGAGAAAATGCCATGACACATATTATACCACTTTTGATAGTATTTAAAACCATGAGAGGTATGATTTTTGATTAAGCAAATGTACTACGATTGGGATCGTAAAAGCCTCGCTTATCCTCGCACTCCCCCTTCCCACACTCCCGATGACGGAACACTATAAGGACGAATATCTCTCTAGAATGTTCACCTCTTACACCAGAGCACAAAATAGCTATTGCAACGAGCTTTCACATTCCACTGGGCGCAGTGATAGGTTGGTGGAGCTAGCGCTAAGAAAGTGAGATTTGTAGGTATTTTTGTATAGCCATTCCATAAGTTTTCCTCATTGCATGCCCCTCCTTTGCTATAATAACCCTATGAAGATTCTTGGGATTGAGAGCAGCTGCGACGAGACGGCGGCTGCAGTGGTGGCTGATGGGCGACGTCTGCTGAGTAGTGTAGTGCACTCGCAGATAGATATTCATGCCCAGTATGGCGGCGTGGTGCCAGAAGTAGCAGCGCGGAGCCATATTGAGATGATTACCCCAGTGATCGACCGCGCATTGGCCGAGGCGGCATGCAGCTGGGATGAGATTGATGGCATTGCTGTGACGTATGCGCCTGGGCTGGTGGGGTCACTGCTGGTTGGCACACTGGCGGCGCGGACGCTCGCACTTGTGCACAAGAAGCCGCTCTACGCAATTCATCATGTGGAGGCGCATGTCTATGCTAACTTTGTGGTGGAGGACGGTCGGCCAAAGCCCGAGCCTACCCTGGCGCTACCCGCTGCGCAGCCGAGCTTCCCTATGCTGGCGCTCATCGTCTCTGGTGGGCATAGCCAGTTGGTGCTGTTTCGGGCGCATGGTGACTATACACTGCTTGGCCAGACGCAGGACGATGCTGTGGGCGAAGCCTTCGACAAGGTAGCGAAGATCATTGGCCTACCCTACCCTGGTGGCCCGGCTATTGCTGCCGCCGCTATGCAGGGCGACCCGCAGCGCTACACATTGCCCAAAGCGCGGATGCAGGGCCAGTATGATTTCTCCTTCTCGGGCCTCAAGACGGCCGTGCTGCGCCGAATGCAGGCCGAGGTGGGCAAAGATACCTCTTTTCCTTCGCACGAGCTCCCAGCGCTTGTCACGCCGCAGCAGCGCTATGATATGGCAGCGAGCTTCCAGCGTGTAGCGGTAGAGACATTGGTCGATAAAACGGTGCTGGCGTATGAGCACTATGCGCCGCGTTCCGTCGTGATTGCTGGTGGTGTGGCGGCCAACCAAGAACTCCGCCGCCAGCTGCGCACCGCCCTGCCCTGCTCTATTAGCTACGCACCAATGGCCTTTTGCACAGACAATGCAGTGATGATCGCCGCTCTCAGCTACTACTACGCCCAGGCTGGCCACACAGTCGACCCATATTTGCTCGAAGTGCAGCCGAGTTTGTCGATGCGCGAGGCGGTGTGGGCTGATATTTAGCCTTCTTTTGCGCGAATCTGCTTGGCTAGCGCTGCAGCAGCTACAACAGTTTCATCGAGTGTGTGATAGATCGGGAGCTCTGGCTGCTCCAGGTGTGCTTGTGTTTCGATATCAAATGGTCGGTCGAAGCTTTTGTCAATGCCAAGCACAATGGGCGAGCCGCGTCCGAGTTCCTTACCAAGCTCTAGTGGTGTAATGATGCCTGATCCCTTGACAAAGTAAAACATTACCACGCGTGCGAGCTGTAGATTTCGGTGCTCCCACGTGATCTGCTCCTTCGCAATATCACCAACGCGTGGTATTCCTTCCGGGCGTCGTGGGTTGGCAATAATGAGCTCTTCGTCGCATGATTCTGTTTGCTCAATATTTTCTAATAATTTTTCTGCTTGGTTTTGCCAATCTTCTGCACCAGAAATAGGGCCTGCAACGAAGATGTCTGGTCGTAATTCTTGCATAGATAACGCTGATGTTGGGCGTTTGACGAGCATGGCAAAATAGTATCATGGACTATTGCAAAGATCAAATACTATAGATCCGAATCATTAAAACCCAAAAACTTACATAACTACAGCTTACCCTCACTGCGAACACCACACCAAACATATTCCAGTCAGAATATACTACAAGGATTATCCACTTGCTTTGTCGCTACCCTCCATATATTTTCTTGAACGGCGGGTGTACAGCGAGAGCTGGTGCGGCGTTCAATTTAGGTTGATAGGCCCGAAGAATGAGCTGGAAATCTGCAAATAGCAGGTCATTCTTCCTATGATAACGACCCTACTATCTTTACCTCATAGAGCGTGAAAATTGTTACCAAGGCAACATCCTACCGTGCCACAATCTTTCGCGCCGCACGCACACAGCGAACCACCTGGTGTATGAATGGTCGAGCGATATATTCATAGCAGCCAGCACGTTCCTCCAGCTGGCCACCAAAGCCTTTCTTGAAGTGATACACCCCCTCTTGCTCGGGGAAGCCATTGAAGTTTCCGCTTGTGCCGTAGAAGTTATAGCGCTGAGCGCCAAGGCTGATGGCACGGCACATTGCTGCGTATTGCAGGGCGTATGAGCCAGAAAATTTGGCATGTTGATCGTCCGACCCACTGAGAAAATACACCACCTCGTTATCGCTCGTGTGCATGAATATGGCGGCGGCCAGCGGCAGGACGTCGCCATTGGCTGCTTGACGGAGCGCTTCATAATCTGCCAGGCGCTTTGACACCGCAGCGAGTTGGTTGTCGAGCTCCTTCACCTGCCCTTGCTTGTCTGGCTCAGTCGCCAGCATATCACGCTCGGCTTGCAGGCTATCATGCTGAGTACTGAGGCGAGCTTGGTAGCCAGCAAGGTCGAGCTCGGCAATGAGAAACCACGCCTGCGTGCGGTGGAAGGCGCGGAACAATTGCTGATAAAACGCTTTGTTGCGCCCCGAGAAACCACGCCGCGTGCCGGTATCGATTAGCAATTTCGCAAATGGCGCGAGATCGTCTACTGCGGTAATATCGCGTACCGCCACACCATACTTGGTGGCCGCCTTGACGCAGCTGCGCGTCTTGGCGTCGAAGCTCTTGAGTAGTGCCGCATCGTCGTGGTAGGGCGAGAGATCTTTGGCAAAGAACCAGCGCACGTAGCGTGCGTTGTGGTCGGTCTGCTGCGGGGGGATAGCGCGAAAGCCTGCCTTTTCTAATTGTTGCAGCGCCTTGGCTGTGCCCGCTACCTCGGTAAGCTGAGTAGGGTCACTTCCCTGCCGTAGGATGAGTGGCGGCTGAAATCGAAGTAAAATACCTTTGTGTGCTTTGACATATTTCTTGATTTCTGTCAATAGTGTGCTGAGCACGGTTGGGTTGTGGTAATCCACCAGCGGCCCTTGCAAACACTCAAACTCGCTATAGCCCAAAGTGCGCCATTCGTACAACACAGCGGTAGCCATCAAGCGATTATCCTCAGCAAACAACCCCAAATAATGTGGCTGCCAGCCCAGCTGTGCCACCCGCTTGGCATTAGCGGCCGACTGGACAAAGCTCCCCAGCGGGTGTTGCGCGGCAAAATGCTCGAGAGTGGATGGATCGATAGGCTTTAGCTGCATAATGATAGCGATAGTATAGCATTTTTGAGTGGTGAGAGGAAGAGATGCGCATTAGCGAGACGCATCAGCCTTAGACTTTTCATAACGCGCGTACCTCTGGGCTAGATCAACACTATTTTATACGAATATTCACCATCTCGTCGTGGTACGCATGGAATTTTTGCAACAATCATCAGTGAAAATCCGCTGCAAAGTTGCTATACTAATGTTATGAAACATTTTTTACAGACTGAGGCATGGGAGGCCTTTCAACAAGCGCAGCAGCGCCACACGGTGCGGCGGGTGGACAAAGGGTGGCAGTATTATGGCATTATTGAGCACGGTCGGCTCAATCATCGGTTGTATGTGCCCTATGGACCCGAGGCAGATAACGATGCAGCTCAGGAAGCGGCGCTCAAGGATATCATTGCCACCGGGCGGCAATATGGTGCAGACTTCGTGCGGGTCGACCCCCGGACGACGCGGCTTGAACAGCTGCAAAATCTCGGCTTTCGCAAAGCAAAGAGTCTCCAGCCAGACCGAACGATTATTAATGATGTGACGATGGATCACGATGCGATCCTGGCTAATGCCAAACAAGCGGTGCGTTACACCTGGCGCAAAAATCAGAAGGCAGGGGTGCGCTTCCATACTAGTTATGAGCCAGCAGATATCGAGATTTTTCTTGATATGATTCACGATGTTGCCAAGCGTACTGGCATGCAGCCTCATAGTGATGCCTACTTTCGCCAAATGGCAGAAGTGCTTTTCCCACGTAAGGCAGCTGGCCTGATGTATGCCACGCTAGAGGACAAGCCAGTTGCTAGCCTGATATTCTTTAGTGATGGCACGACGATGGCCTATGCCCATGCTGCGTCCTACACCGCCCAGCGCAACCTCAGCCCGGCCACAGCACTGGTGGTGTCTGCCCTCTTCTACGCGCACGATACCGGGCACAAATTCTTTGACTTTTACGGCATTGCGCCAGACGATGTGCCGAAGGACCACCCTTGGGCGGGCTTTACGCACTTTAAGAAGTCGTTTGGTGGCACACCGGTGGACTATATTGGCACCTGGGAGAAACCCCTCCATCCACTACGCTACCGGCTCTATCACCTCTACCAAGCGCTATACCAGCATGTGCGTAGCTTGCGCCAAGCATCGTATCGCCGCTCGCATAAGTAGTTGGTAGAGAGATCACTTAGAAGAAGACGCTCTAGTGGGGCGTCTTTTTTATTTCCTCTGCCCTACTCTACAGACGTGACTTCAGATGGATGATGATATGAGATCCATATGATGATGTGGGGCTATAGAACTTGATAAAGTTCCACGCATTATTCACGTGAAATGAGGATATGTAGAGATGAAAAATTGGGCTATCACTTCCCTACTGTAATTCAATTTTGGTCGTAACTATGATAAACGCAATTTATCTTCATCTCTGATTTATTATTCATACTTCCCTTTTGCATTGTATGAAGCGCGTTGATGAATGCAGCATGATGGTATGTGAGCAGACATTTGCAGTGCAGAGATTTTTGCTGCTTTCTGGTAGTCTGCCCATTCCTCATGTTCTACTGGATGAGATAGTAAAATTGTAATTGCTTTAGTCGCAGGTCGTCACAAGGTGCACCTTCCACGTGAAAAACTACACAATGGGAAACTATCAGAACAAGTGACTACTCGATAGTGACTAATTTGCAAGGCGAGACATCTATCATATCACCGCTGTCAGCTACACCTTAGCCTCATCACTAACCCCTGTCACCTCTGCCATTGAGCTGTCAAACGTGCTATACTAGGTAGCTGAAGTTGCACCAAAAAATCGGCCAGGCAGATGCTGCACACAGATTTTCACGTGAAGCATCGACCGCGCCGTTTTCGTGTGAAAAGTATCAATAATCTGTAAGGAAGCCACCGCCATGAAACTTGCCAAGACCTACAACCCTAACGAATACGAGCCAAATATCTACGCTATGTGGGAGAGCGCTGGCGTGTTTCGGCCAAAAGGGGAGGGCACACCGTATAGTATCGTGATGCCGCCGCCCAATGCCAATGGCAACCTGCACGTCGGGCATGCGCTAGGCTCGGCCTTGCAAGATATCTTGGTGCGCTACCACCGGATGAAGGGCGACGATGCAGTGTTTATCCCTGGGGCAGACCACGCCGGCTTCGAGACGTGGGTGGTGTACGAGCGCGAGCTCGAGAAGCAGGGCAAGACACGCTTCGACTACTCGCGCGACGAGCTGTATGCACAGGTGTGGGACTTTGTCGATAAAAAGCGGGGCGATATGGAGCTCCAGCTGCGCGCTCTTGGTGTTGGGGCCGACTGGGAAGATATGGTCTTTACGCTTGACCCCAAGGTGGTGGAGACGGTTTATAGTACCTTCAATAAGCTGTGGCAGGATGGGCTGATCTACCGCGGTGAGCGGATCGTCAACTACTGTACCAAGCACCAAACCAGCTTTGCCGACATCGAGGTGGTGCACAAGACGGAGAAGTCTAAGCTGTGGCGCATTGCCTACCCGCTGCTTGATCATATTGGTGAGATTATCGTCGCTACCACTCGGCCCGAGACACTGCTGGGTGATACCGCCATCGCTGTCAACCCGGCAGATGAGCGCTACAAGAAGTTGATTGGCACCAAGGCGCTACTTCCATTGGTGGGGCGCGAGATCCCGATTATTGCTGACGAATATGTTGATGCGTCATATGGTACTGGTGCGGTTAAGATCACGCCGGCTCACGACCCAAATGACTTCGAAATGGGGCAGCGGCATGGGCTGCCAGTGGAGCAGGTGATTGGTTTTGATGGGCGAATGACGAATGTTCCCGCACCATTTGATGGTCTCACCACGACGGAGGCACGCCAACGGGTGCTGGAGGCGTTGGAGCGCGAAGAGTTTCGTCGTGGCGAGGAAGAATTGGAGCACTCGGTGGGACATTGCTACAAGTGCGACACCGTCATTGAGCCGATGGTGAAAGAGCAATGGTTTATCTCGATGCGGCCTTTGGCGGATGCAGCGATTGCTGCCATTGAGCGTGGCGATGTGACCTTCACCCCCGCCAACAAGGGCGAGGTGGTCATTAAATATCTGCGCGAGATAAAAGACTGGAACGTGAGTCGACAGATCCCGTGGGGAATACCCATCCCAGCCTTCCAGAGCGCGGCCGACCCAAGCGACTGGATCTTCAACACAAATGTCAACGAAAAAGAAATAGTTGTAAATGGAACAACATATCGTCGGGAAGAGGATACACTTGATACTTGGTTTAGCAGTGGGCAGTGGCCATTCATCACCACCGACTATTTGCAAGATGGGCCGCTGGCGAAATTCTACCCCAACGCAGTAATGGAGACGGCGGGAGATATCCTCTTCTTCTGGGTGGCGCGGATGATGATGCTTGGGCTGTACTGCACGGGACAGGTGCCGTTCCGTCATGTGTATCTCCATGGGCTGGTGCTGGATGAGCATGGGCAGAAGATGAGTAAGAGTAAGGGTAATGTGATTAACCCAATGGAAGCAATCAGCCAGTATGGCTCAGACGCACTGCGCATGGGGATTATTGCCAGCCGCTCAGCCGCTCAGCCACAAGCCTTTAATACTGGCAAGGTCGTGGCAGCGCGCAATTTCTGCAATAAATTATGGAACATCGCTCGCTTCATTGAGGCGCAAGTGAGGGATACGCAGCCGGCGCACGTACCGACGCCGCAATCGATGGCTGACCATTGGATCATTCGCCAGCTGAGCAAGGCAGGGGAGACGATGGAGCAGCAGCTAGCGCAGTATCGTTTTGCCGAGGTGGCAGAGACGCTCTATCATACAGTGTGGGATGACGTAGCTGATTGGTATATTGAGGCAGCTAAGGTGGAGCAGCACGCTGATATGCTGGTGTGGGTGCTCGACACGTGCCTGCGCTTGGCTCACCCGTTTGCACCATTTGTAACGGAGACGATTTGGCAAAGCCTGAGCTGGCATACTGACCTCCTGGCAGCGGCACGATATCCGCAGGCTGAGAAATACAATGAGCTGCAGGCGGCTGAGTTTGGCCGACTCAAGCGGCTTGTAACTGAAGCGCGCTACGTAACGAGTGAGTTGCCAGGCAATGAGCGCTACACACTACTCTATATGGATGACGCGCTCGTAGCGGATAATGCCGAGCTGGTACGGCGTTTGGCTGGCCTAGCGGCGGTGGAACATACTGATGTAGCACGAGGGTTACGCCTGGCCGCTAGTGGCCGCGATGCCTGGCTCGACGTAAGCGACGAGACACTCTATGAGCACCAGACGAACCTCGAGAAGCGCTTGGTTGCAGCACGCAATGACGCCGCCAAGCTAGAGACACGCCTAGCAAACGAACGCTACACCAGCCAAGCACCCGCTCACCTAGTGGAAGAATCGCGCCAGCAGCTGGCAAGCAAGCAGGCGTTGATTGAGCGGCTGGGGAAGGAATTGCAGGTGATCGAATAGCAGTACTGTAAATTTATAACTTGTGCTAATAGAGAAGGCTACTGTCGGTGTGAGATGGTAGCCTTTTTGACAAGTAGAGATATTGAAAATGTTGATTTAATCTCTCGTGCTCTAAATGACAAACAGGGTACTTAGTAGGGGGAAGGAAGCGCGAGCACAGACAAAGGGGTTATTGTGATGACGAGCTAGAATGGCTTGAAGCTAAAAAAATCACCACATCACAAATCTGTTTCTGTCGTTCTTTTTCTGAGGTCTTGTGGCGAGTAATATTTACGAGAGTGTTCATCGCATGGATTTATATAAGCGTACATATGCTGCGACAAACAGCGTTCATACCTCATTTAAATGAGATGATAGGGAAGAGAGTCAATGAAGAAAAGGAGAACTCCTATATCTACACGAAACATACTTGACAGGAAAGAAACATCCTGCTACCATGAATATGAACAAAAATAGAACTAACGATAGTCACCAATACACACAATGAAACACAAACATCACACTACTTCATACAAAACCATCCTCGCGCAGGCGGCTGTGGCGGTCTTTAGCCTGGCGACTGCACTAGGGGTGTTCTTACACGATGGGCAATTTGATAAGATAACCACTGCGCTTCTCACGCTCGAGCCTGTCGCGCTGCGAAGTCGTGGATTACAAGGCTCGGCGGAGCACGATAAACTAACAACCGACCCACACGTCCATCCGCATCATGCGTCGCTTGGGCATAAGACGGTGCATCACGGGCAACACCACACGCCGGGTGTGCCACCACGCGATGATGAATATAGATACCTGGCACATAAGCAGCGGGGAACGCGTCACGCCTTTGATAATCAGTTTTTGCCGATTGTTGGTTAGTTATTGATGGTGATACGGATGACCAGCGGCAATCTGTTGCGCCCGGTAGAGTTGCTCGGCCAAGATGAGTCGCACCAGCTGATGTGGAAACACCAGGCGAGACAGCGACCACACCAGGTTAGCGCGCTCCATCACTGCCTCTGTCACACCATATGCTCCACCAATGATAAGTACAAGTGATTTGCCCTGCGCCATTGGCTGATGTAGGCTGCGCGAGAGGGTAGGCGAGTCGAGCATTGTGCCACGCTCGTCCAGTAGTACAACATATGCTTGGGGTGAAAGTGCTCGAAGAATCTGCTGCGACTCCTCACGGCGCGCCGCATCGCTACTACGCTGGCTGGCTGGAAGGAGCTTCCACTGCAGCTGCCAAGTGCGGGTCATACGCTGCTCGTAGCGTGCTATGCCATCGACTAGCCAGGGCTCGTGCCGCTTGCCAATGGCGATGATGGTGATCACGCGCTGGCGTCTCCACCACTGCTGGGTACTGCTGCAGCAAGGCGCTGGGCGGTGGTAGACAGGTGAGCACTGCTAGTATCAGTTGGGTAGCCATGATGGAGCTGTAGCACTTCACGATCATATAGTGGCACAAGATGAATATGAGCGTGCGGCACATCAAAGCCTTCCACTACCACGCCGACTCGCTCAGGCTTGAGCTCTGTCTCCATCGCGTGGGCAATCCGCTGCGCTACCGCCCAGAGGTGCTGATACACCTCAGTGGGGAGCGCCCACAGCGAGTCAATCTGCTGCTTCGGCACGACCAGCACATGGCCATCACTCAGCGGGTTGATATCGAGGAAGGCTATTGTGTGCTCATCCTCATACACCGTGTGGCTTGGTATCTCACCCTTGATAATCTTAGTAAAAATAGAATCCTGCATGACTTTAGTATACGCGAAGGTGGGGCGAGAGCTCAAGGACATCCGCTGCGCGATATTTCCGTTCGGCACCACATCTGTTATAATGAGAGCAGACCACGTGGAGAGGTGCAGGAGTGGTTGAACTGGCCGCTCTCGAAAAGCGGTAAGCCGCAAGGCTTCGAGGGTTCGAATCCCTCTCTCTCCGCCATATTTCTGATACTGTTAACCTGCAGGCTGATGATGCTTGTAGATTTTTTATTACGAAAAACATGTGATTACTTTTGTACGCTGTGCTTGCTTTATTTCTGTTTTTTGCAAACTCGCTCAAGAGCAATAAAAAGCGCACACCGCGATGGTGTGCGCATATGTTTGTGTGAGAAGAGAGCCAAGTATGATTGGCTAGGTGGTCGAAGCGCCGGTGTTGCTGCTGTTGGTAGTAGTGTTGATGTTACCACCAGGGATGATGGTGTTAATGACAAAGTTCACCGCCGCATAGGCGAGCAGTGCCACTACAACACCAACGAGGGCATACATAATCGTATTCTTCGCGCCTTGCACCTGTGATGAATTACCACCAGAGACAACATAGCGAATACCACCGAAGATGATCATAATGACCGCGATAGCACCAACGAGAAACAGCATGATGTTGCTTACCCGTGTGAAGATACCGGCGTCACCAAAGAGATCGGCTGGCTGGTCTTTGCCTCGTGAGCGGCTGGCACCATCTGACACGCCACCAATTGCAGCGCTGGGCGGTGCAGCAGCAATTATCCCACCCCCGATGAGGGCAAGAGCACTGATAGATAGTAGACATTTTTTTAAAGAATTAGAAGATGATTTAGGGATTAAGAAAACTTCAAATGAATTAGACAGCTGGGCAAGGCAGGGGGTGCTCCTCCTTAATGCTACACTTACCGTGAGGGCGCATTCTCCCAATTCTCATCAGGCTTTGGGTTGGGAGAGATTTACGGACTTCATCATTCAACAAATTTCAGCTCAAAAGGAAGGTGTAGTCTTTGTGCTTTGGGGGGCTTTTGCTCAGAAGAAAGAAGCCTATATCGATACTGCTAAACATTTTGTGATAAAATCTGCCCATCCATCGCCATTTTCGGTACACAGAGGTTTTTTCGGTAGCCGACCATTCTCAAAGATTAATGAATATTTGAAATCTAAAAATAAGAAGGAAATCAGCTGGTAAGAATATAATAAGGCAAGGCTAAAAGCGTTGTATATACGCATTTCATTTGTGAGAAAATGAGTAAATACACTACTTTTGCGGAGTTTAGTATGGAAAAAAGAAGACTACTTTCATTGTTATTTATTGGTGCGGCGCTGTATTCTAATGCTCAGACTGGGCAGAGCGTTTATACCTTCCTCAATTTACCTGTTTCTGCCCGCCAAGCGGCTTTGGGGGGAGATGCCGTATCTATCAGAGACTATGATGTGGGTATTGCGGCTGTAAATCCATCTCTGATGAACTTGGAAATGGATAACCGAATCTCTATTCATTATGCCTCTTATCTTGCCGATTCTAAAATAGGGAGCATTGCTTATGCAAAGGATTTTGGGAGCGGTCATCTGGTGGGAATGAATGTTCGCTATATGGACTATGGAAGTATGGACAGAACCGATGAAGCTGGGAATATCAATGGTACTTTCTCCGCTTCCGATGTTTTTATTGGTGCGAATTATGCTTACCAGTTTGAAGAGGATTGGACGGTGGGCGGTAGCCTCGGGCTTATCACTTCCAAGATAGATACCTATAATTCTATGGCAATCTCTGCTACTGCTGCCATTACTTACCACAACGATGAGAAAAAAGAAAGCCTTTCTTTGGTTGCTCGTAATTTTGGTTCGCAGATTAAGACTTATAATGGCACCCACGAGCGGCTTCCATTTAGGGTAGATTTGGGTTATACCAAGATTTTGGAGTCTTTCCCTCTTGCATTTACTATTACAGCACACGATTTACAGCAGTTTAATATCTCTCAGGATTTAGATAACAATGGGCGAGAGGTAGGTACCTTCAGGAAGATTGCAGATCACTTTTCTTTCGGTGCAGAGCTCTTCCCAGAGAAGTCTTTTAATATCAGGCTTGGCTATAATATCAAGAGGGGGAATGAACTTGCAGTCCTTGACCAAAGAAATTTCTCTGGGCTTTCTGCTGGTTTTGGTATCAAGATTTCCTATTTCAGGTTTGACTATGCCCACACACGCTATCACAATGCCTCTAATATGAATATGTTTGGTATTTCCTTAGATATCGCGGAAATTAGCGGTAATAAAAGGTAGTTTTCTCAATATTTTAATATTTCAATGAATAAAAAACCCGTAATTGCCATAGATGGCTTTTCCTCTACAGGAAAAAGCTCCATCTCCAAAGAAATTGCTAAAAAATTAGGGCTCATTCACCTTGATACAGGTGCTTTATATAGAGGAGTAACTTTTTTTGCCCTTCAAAACTGCCAGAAAAACGATGAAATAGATCTCCCTGCTCTCTTTTCTCATTTTGATGATATCAATCTTGAATTTAAGGAGGTGAATAATACCCTCATCCTTTTTCTCAATGGGAAAGACATCTCAAAAGAAATCCGTACCCAGCAGGTTTCGGACAATGTGAGCCTTATTGCCAAGCAGCCAGAGGTGCGTAGCTTCCTCCTTCATACTCAGCGGCAAATTGCTCAAAACGGTGGCGTTATCCTTGATGGTAGAGACATCGGTACGGTGGTACTACCAGATGCGGATTATAAGTTTTTCCTCACTGCCAGTATAGAGAAGCGTACCGAGAGGCGTTTTAAAGAACTTCAAGAGCTCGGCATACCTATGGATTTTGAGCTCGTTAGGGAGAACCTCATCACCCGGGATAAAATCGACAGCACTCGAGAAATTGCCCCTCTCATCCAAGCCGAAGATGCTATTCTTATTGATAATTCAGATATTAATAAGGAAGAAACCCTTAACCTTATCCTTTCTTATATTAAGCCGTAGTTACCGTAGTTAGTGGGATATTCAATGAGCTACAGCGTGCTCACAAGTGGCTCCAAATATCTATCTTTGCGCCTATGATTAAAATAGGTAATATACAACTGCCAGACTTCCCTCTATTGCTTGCTCCGATGGAGGATGTGAGCGATCCTCCGTTTAGACGCCTTTGCAAGCTTCACGGTGCTGATCTTATGTACTCCGAATTTATCTCTTCCGAAGGGCTTATCAGAGATGCTATTAAATCCAGAAAGAAGCTTGATATTTTTGATTACGAGCGCCCCGTAGGAATCCAAATCTTCGGTGGAGATGAAGAGGCGATGTCTCTCTCCGCTAAAATCGTTGAAACCGTAGAACCCGATCTTGTGGATATCAATTTCGGTTGCCCTGTAAAGAAAGTCGTAGCCAAAGGTGCAGGTGCAGGCGTCTTGAAAGATATAGACCTGATGGTGAGGCTTACCAAAGCCGTTGTATCTTCTACCCACTTGCCTGTAACTGTAAAAACCCGCCTTGGTTGGGATTCCAGCTCTATCAATATAGATGAAGTTGCTGAAAGGTTGCAGGAAGCAGGTATCAAGGCACTGACCATACACGCCAGAACCCGTTCTCAGATGTACAAAGGCGAGGCGGACTGGGAGCATATCAGCAGGATAAAAAACAATCCCAATATAGAAATCCCAATCTTTGGAAATGGAGACATTGATTCCCCGGAAAAAGCACTTGAATACCGCTCGAAATACGATTGCGATGGGATAATGATCGGTCGTGGGGCGATTGGCTACCCTTGGATATTCAAAGAGATAAAACATTACTTCCAAACGGGGGAGCTTCTTCCAGAGCCTACTATAGAAGACCGTCTTATCGTCGTAAGGCAGCACGCCGAGTGGAGTACCGAATGGAAAGGTGAGCGTCTTGGGCTTATAGAAATGCGCCAACATTATTCAAACTACTTCCGAGGGGTGCCACACTTTAAGGATTTCAGGAAAAAATTCCTCCAAGTTTTTACATTGGAAGAAATGGATGCAGTCATTTCCGAAGCAAAAGACTTTTACCTAAATTTTGAGCACTCATAGTGCCCATATTATAATTTTATTGTACTTTTACGCAGTGATTATAGTAAATATTAACCTTAAAAAACAATTAAAATGTCAAACAGAGGAAATAATTCAGGAAGTGTATTAGCCAGTCTATTAGCAGGTGCTACTGTAGGTGTAGTTTTAGGTCTTATTTTTGCTCCAGAGGAGGGCAAGAAGACCCGCAAGAAGCTCAGAAAAGTAGCAGAAGACTGGTCTGAGCAGGCAAGAGAACAATATGGTAAAACAGCCGAGATGCTTAAAGACCAATATCATAAAACTGCTGATAAAGTAAAAGAGCAGTACCACAAGTACAAGGAGCAGGCTTCTCACTCCATTGCTGATGCGGAAGATGATGCTCAAACGGAATTAGATGGCTTGAAATAATCCATTTCAATCATTTTCCCAGATTTTAAAATTAGGAACAATAAAAGGGAACTTTCTAAGTTTCCTTTTTTTAACTGATAGCATAGCATTAGAATTATGATAAACCTACTGAAAGAATATATAGAAAAGAGAATAAATCTCGTGAAATTAGAAGTTACCGAAAAGGCAGCTTTTATCTCGGGGCTTGTTTATTTTTTGGTGATTGCGCTTGTGTTTCTCACCTTTTTCATCGTCTTTTTAATCTTAGGTGTAGGGCTTTGGCTTGGGTATTTATTGGGAAATTATGCCTACGGCCTCTTGCTGATGTCAGCCGTTTGTCTACTGATATTTATCATCGTTGTTCTGATGAGAAAAGGTATCCAGAGGTATGCGGCAAATACGCTCATTAAACTTTTAAATCGTTAATTATGGCAAAGGAATACAATGCTCTTAATGAATTAAGAGCCAAGAAGGAAAACCTTAAATCCGAAATAAAAAAACTGGAAGATTTAATGGCTTTTACTCGCCCAAAAGAGTCGCTAAGTGTTATTACCCAAGGCTATACAGATGCGTTTTTAAAGGAAACTACAGACGATGAAGGGAATATTAAGACCACTTTTGATTCCTCTTCTGTTTTGAAAATGATTTCTCATAAGATAAAATCGGTATTGAATAGAAATACGATGATGCAGGTCCTAAACAGTGAAACAAGTACTGAGATTATTCAGGATACAATGAAATTAGGAGCGGTAAATCTTGTAACAGACTATGTGCAAAAGAAAATGAAATCCGATGGCTGGAAGAAGAAGGCAGTCGGTTTTGCATTAATCTATGTAGCTCCTTTGGCTATAAAATACATCGGTCAGAAGCTCGATGAATACCAGCGCCACAAGACTACTAAGAGTTTAGAAAAACTCATTTAAGCCACCAAAATACGACCCATTATGAAAAAGAAAATCGTATATCTTCTTCTCTTTATCTCTTTCATCGTCAATCTAGTTCTCATCTACAAATTTCTTATAAAAGGGGATACTTACAGGTACGAAGGAGACAGCCGGCAGAGCATCCGAATGAGTAAAGACCACCGCGAGTTTGTAATGGCGGAGATGAGGCAGTTTGTAGAAAGCGTGCAGCAAATCAATAAAGGGATAATGACCAATGACCCTAAACCCGTGATAGAAGCTGGGAAGCGCTCGGGAAGAGGGGTAGGAGAGCACGCTCCTGATGGACTGATAAAATCCCTTCCCGTAGGTTTCAAGAAGTTGGGCTTTGGTACCCACGGGCTTTTTGATGAGATTTCTGAGGCTGCAAAAACCGATTTCAACCCCAAAACTACCCAACAGCAGCTCGATAAGCTCCTCAATAACTGCGTAGCCTGCCACGCAACCTACAAAATAGACGTAGCTCCAGCTAAATAAAAGGCAATTAGCTTTTGGCTTCTGGTTAATTAGCTAACTGCTAACCGCCAATTGTCATTTTAATAAAAAATCCCTCTATTTTTTGTCAACTTTTAGGTCAAAAAGCCTATCGACCAGGTTCCTAACCAGGTCGACGGGCTTTTTGACCGGGTCAGCGGGCTTTTTAACCTAATTGTTCCGGTCTTTAACCTAAAGAATGGGTCTCTGACCCTCTCTGACCCCTCTCTGACCCTGTTTTATAAAATAAATGATAGAAATGAGGAGCAGCAGCCAGAGGTAATAGGCTTTTGAAACCATTTCAGAGTAGTTGATATCGGTTTGCATTAGCTTAAAGAGGATGAGAACTTGCGCCCCGTAGGGGATAAGCCCCTGAACGATGCAGGAAATAATATCTAAGATGGATGCTGTGTGAGGAGCAGGGATTTTAAACCGCTCACTGATGCGCTTCGCAACAGACCCTGAGACCATAATGGCAACCGTATTGTTGGCAACGGCGGCATCAACCAGCGCTACAAGGCTTGCAATACCGATTTTAGCCCTCAGCTTGCTCGTCATAAAGCGAGACATTTTCTGTATGATAAACTCTATGCCCCCTTGCTTCTCAACCATATAGGCGAGCCCACCCGTGAGGAAAAAGACAAGGAATACATCCGTCATAGCACTGAAACCATTGTAGGAAATATTGAGAAATTCCATCAGCGTAAGCCCTTCGTACCCTCCGATAGCCCCAGCAAAGACAACCCCAAGGAAGAGGGTGATAAAGACATTAACACCCGCCAAAGCCATTGTGATAACGAAGAGATAAGGCAGGATTTTGAGCCATTGGATCGTGATATTATCCACCAAAACGCCGCTTTGGTTCGGATGAAGGTAGAAACCGAGTAGCATTAGGATAATCACGGTAAGGATGGAGGCTGGGAATGCCATTCGGGAGTTGGTTCTAAACTTATCTTTCATACTGCAGCCCTGAGATTGAGTAGCCACGATGGTGGTATCTGAAATAATCGAGAGATTGTCGCCAAACATAGCCCCAGAAAGCAGTGAGGCAGCGATGAGCGCAGTGTCTATACCCTCTAATTGTACAAAACCTGCAACGATAGGAGTGAGGGTGGAGATGGCTCCAACTGAGGTGCCCGACGAGAATGAAAGGAAAGAGGCGAGGATGAAAACCCCTGCGTATAGGAATCTCGGTGAGAGGTAAGATTGTGCGAGATGAACCACCGTTTCCGTAGCACCGATGGCAGTTGTAACCTTGGAAAAGGCTCCGCAGAGAAGCACGATGAGGCACATCATCACAATATTCTCATTGCCACAACCGCGGATGAAATTTTCTATATTCTGATGGATTCCATTCCTGAAAAAGAGGATAAAAGCGGTGATAATCCCTGCAAAAACTGCAATAGGGGCAGGGAGAGCATAGAAATCGCCAGAGATAATACCACTGCCGAGAAATACGGCAATAAAAACGATGAGCGGGAGGAGAGATTTAAAGTTCATAAAGGGTTGAAATCTATTTGTTTTAGGTTAGAGTTGGTCTAAAATATCCATTATCTTGTCCACTGAATTTCTAAGGCTGAAAGGCATCTGGTAGGCTTTGAGCTCTTGCTGATAAGTAGTGAAAGATTGAGACTCGGTAAGGGCTTTTTTCATCCCGAGATAGATGCCCTCTTCGGAGTTTTCTGTAATGAGCCCGAGCTTGCCATTGAGGAGCATTTCGCTTACGCCAGAAACATCGGTCGCAATGATGTTTTTCTTTAAGGTAATCGCCTCGAAAAGTACGGTAGGATAGCCTTCATATCTGGAGCTTAGAATGTAGTAGTCAGCGATATTAAAGTAAGGATAAGGGTTATCTGTAAAGCCCAGCATCGTTACCGAATGTGCAACACCCAGTTCGTTTTTCAGGTGTTTTATATTCTCGAAGTCATAGCCATCTCCCAAGATAAGAATCTGATGTTTAAGCCCCTCGTCTAAGAGTTTTTTATGGGCACGCAGGAGCCTGTCGAACCCTTTTTGAGGGAAAACTGTACCCACGGAGAGGAATAGAGGAGCGGTCTTTTCTATCTCTTGGTGGGGAGGGAGGCTGGCTTTGGAGATGATTTCTTCAGTATCGAGGGGGTTATAAATCCTCACGATTTTGTTTCTTTCGTTTGGCGTTTTTGCAAGGCTCTCGAAGTCCTGCTGTATGTGTTCTGAGATTAGCATAATCTTGTCAAAGCCAAAGAATTTTCTTATTTCATCATCTGTATAATTATGGAATTCGGTTTTTCTTAAATCGTTGTGAATCCAGACTATTTTTTTTGAAGATTTTAGTGGCGAATTGAGGATTTCATCTCTGAAACCGTGTATGGCAGCAAATTCTATATCATACGGCTTGTCCTTTAGTATGAACTTATACAGCAGCTTGGGGAATTTTCTCAATATCCATTGATACATTACTCTGAATGCCTTTAATGGGAGGTCTTGTAGGCGATTTGTAGTAATCATTTCCCCTTTGTTGAGGTATAAAATATTAACCCAAGAGGGAATTTCTGCCAGGTACTTACCAGAATAAAGATTCAGGAGCAGGTCTATATCATACTTGCCTTCGGGGAGGTTTTTTAGGAAAGTTGCCAGTACTTTCTCTGCACCTCCGTGCCGTAAAGAGCCTATTCTTATAAGGATTTTTTTGGGGGGAGTCATTTATTTTGTTGTTTTTAGGTATTCAATAACTTTTTCGTTGAATTTAACTACTGCATTTTGATTTAAATGGTTACTATCATAAAAATCAAGAGTATCATTTAGCTTAATCGTACCATAAAAATTTTTATAAGTTCCTAAAGTTGAGAGTAAGCTATCTACTTCCTTGTTGTTAGTACGTGCATCATAAAGTTTTTTAGTAATAGGAGCCTGAACCAATATATATGGAATATTTCTTTGTTTTAATAGAGCTATATTTTCTTTTAGGGCATTAAGTTGCTCAGGATTGATATCCCAGTCTTTGATTTGCTCTTCTTTTAGTTGATTTTTAGAAAATTTACTCTCTACAAAGCCTCCTTTTATATAGGTGTTTCCATCTTGAATTGCAGGCTCGGTAAATGATTTATTAAGCCCAAATACTTGACGGAAATATCCATATAAAAGTGTATTATAAGTAGGAAGTTGATTGATTTTTACTGCCATTTGAAGAGCGTTTTTATCAATTTTATTATTACTAAGTAAATCCAAGGAGGATTCCACACCATCAGTCTCTAAAGTACCAGCATAAGTTTCCATAATGACCATTTTAGGCTGAATGTCATCCAAATATTGCTTTAGAAGAACTTGCATATTGATAGGTGTTTGGGAACTTGAGCCTAAATTAAAAGTATTCAATCCATATTTGGAAAAAACACGAGGGTCGAAACCTCTGTATGCATGTGAGGAACCTATGAAAAGTATGTCTGGGTTCTTAACTTGTGGTATTTCTTTTACTCTGGAAAATAAATGCCCATAGCAACCCACACAGCTTCTTACATTTTTAGCCATAAAAGGAGGCATAATATAGCTCCATAATGGAAGTATAATGATATAAAAAACAGAAGCAAAGACTGAAAACTGAATTATTTTTGTTAAGAATTTTTTCATTGATTAGAATTGAAAATAAATAAATGGAGTTTCATTGGTTTGCATAAATAGTCCTATAAGTAGAATAATAAAAGCGTAAAAAGACCATCTAACTAATTGATAATTACCCCCCCCTGCAATATTAGAATTCACAAATAATTTTTCTAAAGCGAAATTATCTTCTCTACCAATCCATTCTATAATGAGTAAAAAGCCAATAAGAATAATAGTCGCTAATGCTGCTTTATTAAGATTTGGAATGCTCATAATCGTTGGGTTAAGCATCCTTGAAATATAAGAAAATGCTTGTTCTACATTTTCAGCTCTAAAGAAAATCCAAGCAAAAGTAATGAGCCCAAAGGTAATACTGATATTCATTATATCTTTAAATGAGGGGAGTTTCCTTCCACTTGCAACGATGTCTAAGTTTGCTCTGTTGGTTTTGAAGATAATAGAAGGCATTATAAATAAAGCGTTTAAAGCTCCCCAGATGATGAAAGTCCAATTTGCTCCGTGCCAGAAACCACTTACTAAAAAGATGATAAAAGTATTTCGTATGCGCATTAGATTTCCTCCTCGGCTACCACCTAATGGGATATAGAGATAATCTCGAAACCATGTATTGAGTGAAATATGCCACCTTCTCCAAAACTCAGCAACATCTCTTGAAAAGTATGGGAAATTAAAGTTTTTCATTAAATCAAAACCAAAAAGACGAGAGGTTCCGATAGCAATATCTGAATATCCAGAAAAGTCCCCATAAATCTGAAAGGCAAAAAATACTGCTCCTAAGACAAGTTCGCTTCCTGAGGAGGTTTCATAGTTAGCAAAAATTTGATTAGCATAAATAGCACAATTATCCGCAATAACCATTTTTTTGAATAGCCCCCAAAGGATTTGGCGCATACCATCTACTGCAAGATTATAATCAAATATTCTTTTTTTATAAAATTGTGGTAAAAGGTGTGTTGCTCGCTCAATAGGTCCCGCCACCAACTGAGGAAAGAAACTCACAAACGCAGAAAAAGCAATAAAATCCTTGGTAGCTTCTAAATTTCTTCGATATACATCTATTGTATAACTTAGCGTTTGGAATGTATAAAAGCTAATGCCGACAGGAAGAAGAATGTTCAGTGTATGAATAGAGGGTTTCGTCCCAAAAAAGCTAAATGCTGTAATAAAGTTATCTATGAAGAAATTATAATATTTGAAGAATCCAAGAAATCCTAAATTCGTAATGATACTTATAGATAGCAATAGTTTTCTTTTTTTCTGGCTATTTTCTTTTTCAATCCAATAAGCAATACAATAATCTTGTACAG
>ERZ772827.245-NODE-245-length-30817-cov-18.480886_pt1 | contig 30817 bp, 34 predicted proteins | sample MGYA00580850_ERZ772827 | MGnify/ENA primary metagenome ERZ772827 (study PRJEB29015, sample SAMEA2737950) | human oral metagenome | biome: human oral; feature: human-associated habitat; material: dental | place: China | collected 2145 ... | reverse complement strand
CACCGAGACCAGGCCCTCACCACCGCTGAGGAAGCCACCACCCTCTACCGCAACCTGGCGAGCCAGAACCCCGCCGCCTACACCCCCGACCTCGCCATGGCGTTGAACAACCTCGCCAACCAGCTCGCCCAGACCGGACACCGAGACCAGGCCCTCACCACAGCCCACGAAGCCACCCACCTCCGCCGAGACCTGGTGGTCGCCAGCCCGCTGGCCTTCATCGATGACCTGATGAGTTCCCTGGCCCGGCTGGCTCGGCGCATGGCCGAGCGTGGGGACTCGAAGGGAGCAGCTGGGGTCTTCGTGGAGGGGCTGGACCGCTTCTCACCGGCATCTCGGGCGCTGATTCTGCTGGCCCGAGCCGAGTGGCGAGACGACAACCCCGAGCCGGACCTTCGAGAGGCAGCGCGAGAGGCCAACCAGGACGATGAGCCGATGCTCCTGGGACGCGCTCGCCGGGCCGTAGCCTCAGCGATTCAGCACGCCCAGATCGATCCAAAGGGACTGCCAACCTGGGCCACCCTCGTGCTGGACGATGAGGAAAGAGCGAAGCTCCACGCGTGGCTGAACTGTGAGGATCTAGCTGAGCGGGTGAACCTGCTCGAAGCCACCTGGCCGCAACCGAACACGGCCCACTCCGTGCGGCTGTCGGCCGCAGCCGATCTTTACCCGGAGGCGCCGTCCCTGCGGCAGCTGGCGGATTGGGTGGACGAGGTAGCTCGGTCCGGGATTGGTCGGGTAGCCCGGGATCTACGCCTGCTCGCCCGAGCGCTGGAACTGGCCGCCGAGTGGTTCGTGGCTCACGAGGCGGGGAAGGGGAGCCACTACCTCACCGAGCACATCACTGAGCCCGACCACGATGTCCCGGTCTGGGAGCGGGACCTGGGTGATGACGAGGTCCGAGACGCTGTCGCCCAGGCGGTGGCAGCTACTCGGTCCGAGCACGTGGCGCGCATCCTGCTGGGGATCCTGGAGGTGGCCCGGCTAGTAGCGGCTCCGGACCTGGCGTACGCGGTCTATGAGAGTCCCGAGGACGCTGAGGATGCCTTGCGGCTGCTGTGTGAGGGTCGCAACTGGCAGGCCATGCTCGCAGCGCTCGCTATCCGCCCCGAGGTCACCGGCAGCTACGGACGGATGGCCACTGCCCTGGCGCTGGCGGCCCAAGGCGATCTCGACTCGGCCGCAGGCCTCGTCGAGCCCGTCTGGACGGGGCAGCCGGTCGAGCAGGCCGCCTTCAGTGGTCTCCTCGATTACGCCCTGCTCGATCCCGCCTGTCCCCCCGGCTTCAGAGAACTGCGCACCCGCCTCCGAGAGCTCGACAGCAAGCCGAAGAACACCGAGTCGACCTGACAGAGATCGGCGACAGCAAAGGGAACCTCCACGATCCGGGGGAACCACACCGGTGGCATCCCAGACCGGGATGCAGGTCGCCAGGCTGAGAGCATGAGCACTCAGATCGCTGTGCGGCTCCCCGACGACATCATGGCTTTTCTTGATGAGACCGTTGCCCGCGGTGAGACCCCTAGTCGCGCTGCGGTCATCAGCCGGGCCCTGGAACGCGAGCGCGCGGCCGCCCAGGATGTCCGAATCTTGCGGCAGGTCAGACCTCACGACGATCTGGACGACCTAGTGGAGTGGAACGCTTCCCGCCACGAGAACTAGCCGTCGGACCCAGGAACCGTTGTCGCATCCGCTGAGAAGTCCCCCGTCGCCTTGGCGTTCACGAACCACTTATCGAAGATCGGCACAGGGTCCAGCTCCCCCTCATCGAGCTTGTTGTACGAGAAGGACGCGTCCATCTTCGCGCCCCGCACATCATAGTGCACCACGATCCGCGACGGATGCTCCTCACCAGCCTCCCGGCAGGCATAGAAGTACTTCATTGCCTCGTCCGAGATCCCATCCCCAAGGCGAGCCTGCCACTCTTCAGTCATGCTGCCCACTGGCTCTCTCAGCACCGAGTCCAAGTCGTACTCCTGGACGGGCTGATGACCCTCCACCCCATAGACCACGAACCCCGTCACGAATCCCCCCACATAAGACGTGTAGACCCAGATATCCGTCACCTCGGGGCGGCCCTCCGTCGCATCTACAGCGAACTGCAGCTGCGCCAGAGACACCCGCTCGAAAACCTCGTTCACACCCTCAGACATGAGACCACCCTCACCGGCAAGAACTAGCCATCAGACCCAGGAACCGTTGTCGCATCCGCTGAAGAGTCACCCGTCTCCACTGCGTTCTTCAGCCACTTCTCGAAGATCGGCACAGGGTCCAGCTCCTCCTCGTCGAGCTTGTTGTAGGAGAAGGACGCGTCCATCTTCGAGCCCCGCACATCGTAGTGCACCACGATCCGCGACGGATGCTCCTGGCCCGCCTCCCGATAGGCGTCACGAAGCCCCACGGCCGCCCGAGCCACCCCATCACCAAGAGTCGCCTGCCACTCCCTGGTAGTGCTTCCCACCGGCTCCTTCAGCACCGAGTCCAGGTAGTAGTCCTCCACTGGATCATGCCCCTCCACCCCATACACGACGGAACCAGTCAGGAATCCACCCACCAGAGTGGTGTGAATCCAGATGTCCGTGACCTCGGGCCGCCCCTCCATCGCATCCACAGCCAGCTGCAGCTGCTCCAGGGACACCCGCTCGAAAGCCTCACGCACACCCTCGGACATGAGAACCACCCTCACCGGCAGGAACTAGCCATCGGACCCAGGAACCGTCGTCGCATCCGCCGAGAAGTCACCCGTCTCCACTGCGTTCTTCAACCACTTCTCGAAGATCGGCGTAGGCGCCATCGGCTCGAGGTAGAGCTTGTTGTACGAGAACGAGGCATCCATCTTCGCGCCCCGCACATCGTAGTGCACCACGATCCGCGACGGATGCTCCTCACCCACCTCCCGATACGCCCCGAACAGCTGCATCGCAGCAGCCGCCACCCCCTGGTTCAGAATCGACTGCCACTCCTCGGTAGTGCTTCCCACCGGGTCCTTCAGCACCGAGTCGAGACCGTAGGCCTCCACTGGCTGATGCCCCTCCACCCCATACACGACGACCCCCGTCAGGGCACCGCCCACCCACGAGGTGTAGATCCAGATATCGGTGACCTCAGGCCGGCCCTCCATCATGTCCATAGCCAACTGCAACTGCTCGACCGAGACCTCCTGGAACTTCTCCTGAATTGCACTGCTCATGTTGGTCCTTTCCTAGTTAGGGAATGTATGGAACTTCTGCACTCCGTCGATCCACTCTGTCACGGCAAACCCTGTTGGCCGCCCTCCAGCACCATACTGCATATTGATCTCGACCTTGACGGTCTTGGGAGGAGATGCGCTCAGCGCGTCCGCCCACTGCTGCTCCATAGTCTTCCACGACCCTTGGTTGGTGGAGGACAGCTGGGCGACGATATTCTCGCGGGAGCCGGCTCCGTCGAAGCGGTCGGCGATCAGGTGGCCCGAGTCGTCCCCGGCCTGCTTGCCGGCCGGGTTCCGGTAGGTGTAGGAGCCGCGGGCCCGGCCGCTGGCCTTCAGCACCAGCGGGTCGGCGGTAACGGTCTTGATCCGCCCGGCCGCATCGGTCGTGTAGATGTACTGGGCCGCAGAGCCGCGCCGGCTCGACACGTACGTCGCGTTGGCCTTCAGCTTGCCGATCGTGGTCCGGTCGAAGGGCCGGGTGTCGAACTTCAGCTTCGGGTTGATGTGGCTGAGGATCCCCTTCAGCTTGGTCGAGGGAGCTTTAACCGCCATCAGTCACCAGCCAGGAAGTAGTCCACCGCCTTGTCGACCGCCCTGTCGATGGCGTACTCGACAGCCTTCTTCCCAGCGAAGCTGAGAGGGCCCGCGGCAACCGCCGGCGCGATCAGGGCCAGCTGGAAGAGAACGACCCCCTTCATGACCACCACCGCGGCAGCGCACAGGTCCACCCCCTTGGCGGCCAGGTCGGCGCCCTGCCCGAACTCCTCCAGGAAGTGCAGGTTCGACTCCGAGCTGCGCAGCGCCGCCACCACCTGGTCAACGGTGGGGCCCTCGTTGCTGCTGGCCAGGTGAGTCACTGCCCCCGTCATGCCGGCGTGTGACGCCTGGACCGTGCTCGCCAGCTGCCGCAGCGAGTCGCCCCACTGCCGCAGCACGTCCTCGTTGGTCTGCGGGAACTCGTACCCGAGGTAGTGGATGGCCTGAACCAGCCAGTCAGGCAGCGTGAGCGCCATGGTGTCTCCTTTAGTCGTTGCCGATGCTCTGGCCAGCCTGGGTGTTGGCGTCCTCGGTGCTCGCGTACGCGATGCCGGTGGCGGTCAGCATCTCGCCCACCACACCGAGGCCCTCGGCCATGCCCTGGATCGCCTCGGTGAAGACCTGCAGCAGCGGCGGGACCACCAGGCTCAGCGCAACATCGGCCGGGTGCCCACCCTTCCCGCAGCCCAGAGCGTCAACGCTCATGCCGCCCAGGGTCGAGGTGACCTTGCTGGAGATGCTCTGGCTCTCCTGAGTGAACGCCGCCCCGCTCTTGCTCCAGGACTCGGGGCGGAACACAACATCGCTCATCGTGGGGTCCTCGCTTCGATCGACTCCATCGCCCGCTCGTACGCGGCACCAAAGTCCGCAGACAGCTCGCGCAGCTTCTCGTAGAGGTCCGGCGCCGGCATCGACGCTTGTGAGGCCGCATGGAACTCCTCGAGCAGGTACTGCCGCAAGACCGTGTTCACGGCCTCGACAACGCGCTCCTCGATCTCCTCCACCGTGCGGTGCGGCTCCGTGGCCCAGAGCTGGTCAACCCGAATGCTCGCGACCTTGAAGTCGTCCATCACGACCGTGACCCGGTCCTGCGAGTCCGTCCCCGACAGCGTCCGCGAGCTCGACAGCTCGTACGCCGTCCAGTCGAAGGGCTTGGCGTCGCTCTCGGCCCACTTCTGAACCTGATCTGTCAACCGGCCGAACAGGTCCGGCATTGTCGGCTGGCCCATAAGGCGTCCTCCTTAACGGGAGCAGTGCCCCCCATCAGAACACACCTGACAGCCAAGATCAAGACGCTCGCGTCAGCCCACGCATCAGCCCTTGTCAGCCGGCCACGCCAGCGACCGGCCACCGTCGACCTCGCCGGGCAGCGTGCGACGGCGCGGCAGCACCCGCGCCCCGGGGCGACAGCATACGAGCACTGCTCTGGCTTGGCACAGCTCACGTCCTGAGGTGGGCCGCCCGGGTGTCAGCGCAGGTTGAGGATCTCGCCCGTCTCCGGGTCGATGTCGATCACCTCGGCCGACGGGTGGCTCGGCAGGCCCGGCATCGTCGAGATCGAGCCGCAGATCGCGTACACGTAGCCCGCGCCGGCCGCGAGCCGCACCTCCCGTACGGGCAGGCGCCAGCCTGTCGGAACCCCCTTCGCCGACGGCTCAGCCGACAGCGACAGCGGGGTCTTCGCCACCACCACCGCCAGGTCGCCGTACCCCTCCTTCTGGCAGGCGTCCAGGAACCGGCGGGCGGCCGGGGTGTAGTCGACGCCATCCGCCCCGTACATGGCGGCTACCTGGGCGATCTTGGTCCGCAGGTCGTCGCTCGCCTGGTACCGGGGACGGACCTCGCCGCCGCGCTGGCGCACCTCCTGGCAGGCGTCGGCGACCGCGTCGGCCAGCTCCAGGCAGCCGCGCCCGCCGTCGGTGACCGGCCGTACGGCAGCCACCCGGGCTCCGGCCTCGCGGGCCAGCCGCATCACCTCCTCGACCTCGCTGGGGTGGTCGGTCGGGAAGACGTTCACCGCGACCACCGGCTCCAGGCCGAAGCCGCGCACGATCTGGAGGTGCTTGAGCATGTTGGCCGCACCCGTACGGACGTCGTCGAGGTTCTCCTCCACCATCCCGGCCGGCAGGTCCTTGCCCGCCACCACCCGGTACCGCCCGGAGTGCGCCTTGAGCGCCCGGACGGTGACCACCACCACCGCCGCCTCCGGACGCATCCCGGAGACCGCGCACTTCAGGTCAACAAAGCGCTCCAGCCCCATGTCAGAGCCGAAACCGGCCTCAGTCAGGACATAGCCGGGCTGGTCCTCGCCCGACCCGGCCAGGCCCCGGGCGGCGACCAGGTCAGCGATCACCGACGAGCATCCGGTGGCGATGTTCCCGAACGGGCCGGTGTGGATCAGGGCCGGGGTGCCCTCCCCGGTACGCAGCAGGTTCGGCGCCAGCGCGTCACGCAGCACCGCCGCCATCGCCCCGGCCGCCTTGAGGTCCTCCGCGGTGACCCAGGTCCCGTCCTGACGGCGGGCGACGACGATCCTGCCGAGCCGGCGGCGCAGGTCGGCCAGTGACGTGGCCAGCGACAAGATCACCATCACCTCACTAGCCGGGGTGATGTCGAACGACGACTGGCGGGTGACGCCGTCGCTGCTGGCTCCCAGCCCCACCACGACCTGCCGCAGCGCCCGGTCGTTCATGTCGAGGACCCGCGGCCAGGTGATCGTGCGTACGTCGATGCCCAGCGCGTTGCCGTGGTGCAGGTGGTTGTCGAGCACGGCCGCCAGCAGGTTGTGGGCGGCGGTGACGGCGTGAAAGTCGCCAGTGAGGTGCAGGTTCATCCGCTCGGCCGGCTCGATCCGGGCCCCGCCCGAGCCGCCAGCACCGCCCTTGATCCCAAACGTCGGGCCCATCGCCGACTGCCGCAGGGTGAGGACGCTGCGCTGCCCGCGCTGCGCCAGCGCCTGCGCCAGCCCGATCGCGGTGGTCGACTTCCCCTCGCCGAACGGGGTCGGGGTGATGCCCGTGACCACGACGTAGTGCGCCGCGGCCGCCGAGTCAGCTGGCGGCTCACCGTCCAGGGCCGCCGGGTCGATCTTGGCGACACCGCGCCCGTACCCGATGACGTGCTCAGCGCCGATCCCAGCCCGGGCCGCCAGGGCCACCAGGTCGGTCGGGGCCTCGGGGCCGCTGCGCGTCAGACGTGCATCCTTGGTCGCCATCTGGGCAGCCTAGCCAACCCGCCCCCGGTCAGGCCACCGCGGGCTCCAGCCGGGCCAGGGTCTCGCTGACGCCAGCCTCCAGCCGTACCGTCGCCAGTTCGTCACCCCTGGTCGCGCCGCGGTTCACGATGGCTACCGGCTTGCCGAGGCGGGCCTGGTGGCGTACGAAGCGGAGCCCCGACATCACCGTCAGCGACGACCCCAGCACGACCAGCACCTCGGCCGCGTCCACCAGTGCGTACGCGGCGTCGACCACCGGCCGCGGGACCGACTCGCCGAAGAACACCACGTCGGGCTTCAGCACCCCGCCGCAGTCGGGGCAGCCGGGCACCTGGAACGACTGCCAGTCGTCGACCACCGCGTCACCGTCGGGCCGCAGCCGGGCCGCGTCGAGCTCGGCCGCCCCGGCCGGCAGGTACCCGTCGGTGTCCGGGTTGAGCCGCGCCAGCCGCTGCTGCAGCGCGGCCCGCGAGCTCCGCCGGCCGCAGCCCAGGCAGACCACCCGGTCGATCCGGCCGTGCAGGTCCACCACCGGGTCGCTGCCCGCCTGCTGGTGCAGCCCGTCCACGTTCTGGGTGACCACGCCCACCAGGCCGGGCAGCGGGGGCAGGATCTCGTGGCCCCGGTTCGGCCGGGCCTTGCGGAACGACTGCCAGCCCAGCATGGAGCGGGCCCAGTAGCGCTGCCGGCTCGCCGGGTCGGCGACGAAGTCGTCGTACATCATTGGGCTCGCCTTCGGCGCCTTTGGCCCGCGGTAGTCCGGGATCCCCGAGTCGGTCGACATCCCGGCCCCGCTGAGCACCGTCCAGCTCCGGCCGCGGAGCAGGGCCACGAGGTCGGCCACCTGGTCGTGGCGGCTGACCGGCGGCAGCGTACGCAGCGTCGACAGCTCGACGCGGGGCCTGGGGCTCACGGGCGGAAGAGCTCGCCGATGATGTCCAGCTGGTCAGCGTCGAGCCTGGTCAGCCCGGCATCGGCGTTCTGGTGGACCTGCTGCGCGGTGGTGGCGCCGGCGATCACGCTCGACACCGCCGGCTGGGCCAGCATCCAGGCGAAGGTGGCCTCGGTCATCGTCACCCCGGCGGCGTCACAGAACTGCTGGTACGCCTCGAGCTGGTCCCAGTCGACGCCGGCCAGCACCTCCGGCCGGCGCTCCAGGCGCCCCGAGCCGCCGTCGCGGCCGTACTTGCCGGTCAGCAGGCCCATCCGCAGCGGGAAGTACGGCAGGAAGCCCAGCCCCAGCGCCTGGCACAGGCCCAGCAGCTCCCGCTCCGGCTCGCGGTGCAGCAGCGAGTACTCGTTCTGCGCCGACACGAACCGCGGCAGGCCCAGCTCGGCAGCCACCCGCTCCGCCTCCCGGACCTGCTCGGCCGAGAAGTTGGAGTGCCCCAGGTAGCGCACCTTGCCGTCGGTGACGAGCTCGGCCAGCGCCGCGAGAGTCTCACCGACCGGGGTGTCCGAGTCCGGCGCGTGCATCTGGTACAGGTCGATGTAGTCGGTCCCGAGCCTGGTCAGCGAGCCTTCCAGAGCCTGGCGCAGGTAGGCGGCGCTACCCCGCCGGCCCCACTGCTCGCAGCCGGCCGGCCCGGCGCCCGGGTAGCCGAACTTCGTCGCCAGCACCACCTGGTCACGTCGCCCCTGGAGCGCCTGGCCCATCAGCTCCTCAGAGCGGCCGCCGGGCTCCCCGTACAGCTCGGCGGTGTCGAGGAAGACCACCCCGCGCTCGATCGCCGCGTCGATCACCGCCCGGGTGCCCTCCACGGTGACGGTCGCCGTCCCCGGTCGGCCGAAGTTGTTGCACCCCAGCCCGACCGCGCTGACGACCAGGTCGCTGCTGCCAAGACGCCGCTCGCTCGTCATGCCTGTGAGCCTAGACGAATCGGAACCCGAACAGCCCCCCAGCATCACCCTTGTCCGTCAGGACAGGGTCGATCACGTAGTCGCGCCGGTCGAATCCTTCCTTCTCGACCGCCGCCAGCCGGTCCGAGTTCATGGTGACGATGTACTGGAACCCGATCTCGTCGGCGAGACGGGCCCCGATATTGAGGCACGACGCCACCTGGCGGTCGTCCATGGAGTCGAAGAGCAGCGAGTCGTGGACGAGGACCCGTGGCGCCCGAGCGAGTCGGATGGCCGAGACCAGGCACACCAGGTCCAGCACGAAGACCTTGACCTCGGAGATTCCCGTCGAGGCATCCCCGTCGATCCGGGGAACGACCTTGAAGACACCTTTCTCAGACGGCTCAAGAAGCAGATAGACGCTGCGGTCGGAGTAGATCTCCTCACCGAGCCGAGAGAAGAGCATCATCGCATCACTCAGGATCTCGGAACGCTCCTCGCACTCCCTCACCAGAGCCTTCTGTGCCTGCAGCGACTGGTCTTTTACATCGAGCCTCTGCTTCTCCAGCGCTGTGGCCTGCTCAAGGCGTTCCTCCAGACTCGCCACCGTCGCGTCCTGACGTGCCAGCGCTACCTCGGCGGCGCGGAACGTCTCAAGCGCCATCGACTGCTCCAGCAGCTCCATGACCTTCGCTCGTTCAGCATCAAGCCGGCTGATCTCGGCCCGGACCTCATCCAGCCGGCTGGTCGCGGACTGCAGCTCAGACTCCAGGAACATGCGTCGGTTCTGAATCACCGAGGTGTGGAAGTCAGCCACCTCCTCGAAACGCTGAGTGACGGTCTGCGGAAGGAGCAGCCCTACTTCCTGGTACATGGCCTGGAGCGCGTCCGTGCCCGGCGGCTCGGCCGCCAGGTTCTCCGCGACCGCTGCCTCCGCGATCTCACGCTGGCGACGGGTCAGTGCGAGCGCGGTGTCGTTGAGGTCACGCAGCTGCTTCGACAGCCGGTCGGCCGCGGTCTGGTGGTCGGCGTACTGCTCGTCTACCCGGAACCCGGACAGCTTAACCTTCATCTCCTGCCGCCGCTTCTCGGCTTGCGCCAGCTGCGCTCTCAGCTCGGCCACCGACAGGCTCAGTGACGGCAGAGCCCCGGCCTTGATGGCACTGCGCAGGCTCTTGCCGTGCTTCTCGAGTGCTGCAATCTCGCGAGCCGGGCACAAGACCTCCGGAGAAAGGCCCAGCAGGTAGCCGATGCGTATCCCGCAGTCAAGGTCCGACTCCTGGGCAAAAGTCCGCACCGCGTCCTGAAAGTACGTACGGAAGAGCTGGGCGAACACCTGGGGCGCTGTCGGCCGCGGAGCCTGGGCCGGGATCCCCAGGGCTGCGCCGAGCCGGGACCTCCACTCCGACACCAAGTACGTCACCTGGTCAACCTGGACCTCCGTCCCCGGCGACACCCGACGGCAGACCTCGACCGGCGAGCCGGGACCGAGGCCGACCGTCGCTGTGAAGGAGTGCTTGAGTGCCTTCTTGAGGTTCTTATCTAGAGTGCCGCCCATCAGGTACCGCAGCAGCTTGACGAAGCTCGACTTGCCGGCCCCGTTGCGGCTGTCGCCCGACGTGGAGCTGTCCGTCCGGTCGGCCAGAAGCAGGTTCATCCCGTCGTGGAACCTCAGCGTCTTGAAGCGCGGGTCCTGGGACGTCAGGCTATGCAGGAACACGACAGCGCTCCAGCTCGTGCGCATCATTCCACCGCACCGCCCCGACGGCGAAGAGCATGGACAGTGCCAGCGCGAACCAGTCGAAGGTCACCCGCTGACCTCGGCCCTGGCTGGCAGTCCTGGCCTGGAAACGCTCCCACAGGCTCGAGACCGTCGCCGGAGTCTGCAGCAGCTCCACCAGAGTGCCGCCCACGCTGAGCAGCGCCCGGTCAGGGGAAATGCCTTTAGTCGGCAGCAGCACTCGTCTCACCTCCCAGTGAAGGCTCTTCAAAGATATCACACGAGTCGAAGAAGTAGGCCACCACCGCGTACACCGCATTAGCCTTCCTCTGATCGTAGCGGAAGTCCTCACCACCCACCGCGGTGTACAAGCGCTCGACCACCTCTGACGGCTCTGTGGTGGTAGTCTTTACCCGCTCATAGAGCTCGCGGAACCGGTGTGCTACGGCATCGCGAAATCCCGGGTCAGACTGCGTATCGAACCAGCCATCGATCCGCGCTGCCTGAATTCTCCCCTCAGCGAACTCCGCTCGGTTCGGTGGTGCGATCCGGTTGAAGCCCATCTTCGTCGGAAGAACCGGCCGAATCGGCTGGAGCCGGTCTTCAACCGCCCCCGGCTGGCCCATCAGCCGATCGATCAGATCAATGATGTCGCCCAGCTCAACGTTCTGAGCGTGCGGAACCCCAGGAAGCACGTCGTTCAGCTGCTTCTCGGTCAGCCCCACCACGATGTGGTCCCACAGGTCGTCGGGCGCCTTCCAGACCCGAATAGTCAAAGGCCGAGCCGTGGACGGGGCGTGCCGAGCCTGCAGATCCACAATCGCTTGTGTGGCCTCGGGCCCGACCGGAGCGCTGGTCACAAAGCACCAGGTCGTGAACCTCCACTTCCCGACGGCCCGCTCGAAGTCCGAGCGAATCTTACTGGCTGTGCGCGAGTCCTTCGTGCTGCCTGAGGTGGTGGCTCCGCGAACCGGATCAGGGCCGTAGCACGCGTACGCGGTCTGGCCGCCGTCAGCCAGACCGTCACAGCCCCAGTCGCCCGCACTCCCCATCGGGTCGGGGTTGATGAAGTCGTCGTGGTACCTCTTGAGGAGCTCGGTGACGTAGCGCTCGAAGGCCTCGCCAGCAGCCAGACAATGCCTGTCGTGCTGGGATCGGTACCAGTCTTTCCAGGCGCTGTCGCGGATGACTGCCATGGGTCCGTCCTCAGGAGACGCCGACTCGTCAGGGGCCAGCCTAGCTTTCGCTTCGGACAGCCGGCCGAGCCATCACGCACCGGTTGCGGGCTCGCAGAAGTACTCGACCTGCGTCGTGGCGGGGTGCCGGACCGGCACGCCCGCTCAGTCACGGCGGGTCAGCCGCGTCCCGTCGTACTCAAGCCAGTAGTCGGTGCCGCCGGGCGCGGGCCAGATCTCACCGGCGACCTTGGTGATCGGGTCGTGGGGCGGGATCCGCAGGCACTCGCCCTCCTCCCGGTCGCCCGGGACAAAGGCCGCGACCAGGTCGTCGCCGACGAAGACCGCCGACTCCAGCCAGCAGGACTCGGGGATCGCGGGGACGGTGATCTCCCAGACCGGTTCCAGGTCCGGCCACGACAGCACCTGGATCGGGCCGTCGCCGGTCTGCGGGGTGGTGACGATCCAGCGTCCCGAGGCGTGGACGTCGCTCAGGATCCGGTCGTCCCACGGGGCCTCGCGCAGCGTCAGCTCGTCCTCGTCGGTCTTGAGGAACCAGGCCCGGGCGGCGTCCTGGCCCTCGCCGAGCCCGATCCCGAGCCAGCCGTCGGGGAACGGCACCAGCTCGATCCCGGACGGGGCGGCGTCGATCTCGGCGACCCCGGTGACCTCGCCGGTCAGCGGCCGGAGCCGGACCAGCTCGCACTTCTCGTGCAGGTCGTCGGGCACGATCGTCCAGGCGTGGCCGCTGCGCAGCCAGGCGCCAGCCGACTCGAAGTCGCCGCCCCACTCGGCGTGCGGCAGCCGCCAGACCTCCTCGCCGTGCTGCTGGAGCACCACCGCCGCGCTGTGGCCGAAGATCACGGTGTCGGTCATCGGGTCGGCGTCGGCGATGCCGACCACGTCGTCGGGCAGCGGCCAGCTGGCGAGGATGTGCGGGTTGGAGTCGAGCAGCAGCAGCTGGTTGCCGGCATGCACCATCGTCCGTCCGGCGTCTCGGTCGAAGGGGCGGATCGAGCGCACTCGACCCGGCAGACTGAGGGTGCTCATGACTCCTTCCCCGTATGAGCCGACTTCTGAAGACTACGAAACCCTAGAGCAGTCCTGCCCCGGTCGACACCACAGGAGGCGGGCAGCAGCCGCCCGCCTCCTGCATGGTGCATGCGTGTCAGATGGTGACGTCGTGCGCGAGGGTGGTGAGCTTGTGGCGGGCCAGGGCCAGGTTGGCCGCAGCCCGGTTCAGCACCAGGTAGATGAACAGGCCCTTGTTCTTGTCACCCGACAGCACGTTGACCAGGTGGTACTGCTTGTCGAGGGTGATCAGGATGTCCTCAATGCCACCCTCGATGCCGAGGTCGGCCATGGTGCGCAGCTTGGCGCGGACCACGTTCGAGTTGCCGGCGGCGGCGACGTCCAGGTCGAAGCCCGGGTTGCCGCCGGTGGCCAGGGCCATCCCGGAGCCGATGTCGACGATCGCGGCGGCGGTGGCGCCCTCGATGGTCAGGAGCCCGTCGATCGTCTGCTGCAGCTGAGACATGTCCATGTTCCTGTCTGTTGTGGCCCAGGGGCCGGGTGATGAAGGAGTGCCTTCGTCCGACGGATCGGCCGAGGGGGGTACTGCTGCGCCCTCAAAGGCCGCTCGGCGCGGACTCGCGGACGCTGCCTGGGGACCAGGCTGGGCATCTTCGGACTCGGCACCCCTCAGGTACGAGAGCCACCAACTCCTGCTCATGACGATGCCCTCGCTACGAGCCCCCGGCTGGGACCAGGTGCCCCGCCAGCCGGGAGGCTGCGGGTCGAAAACCTCGTCACGGCAGAAGAATGGTGCATCCTGGCGGTCTGCGGCCAGGCACATGTGATCTTCCTCACCTGGCACCTCGGCACGAGCGAGACCCGTCAGACCGTGGGGAAGGTCGGCATCAGCTCGTACGAGCGCAGCCCCGACTCCCGCATCACCGCCACCATCGCCCCGACCGCCTGCTCCACCCCCGCCGGGGTGACCGGGAAGCCAGCCGAGCGTGACCCCTCCGGCTGCATCCGCGACGGGCGGCCGAGCTGGCCGGTGTCCCAGGTCCGGGCCACCCGGGGCGGTGCCGCGGTCACGATGACCCGCCGCTGCCGCTGAAACATCCCGACCTCGAAGGCGATGGTGAGGTCCGGCGCCCCGTACCCGCCCGGCTGCAGCAGCCACCGCCCGCCCCGGCGTACCGCCAGGTCAGCCATCCGCTTCAGCTGCCACACCGAGAACGGGTCGAGGTTCTCGTTCGGGAAGGTACCCGGGGTGACCGCGAACCGGCGCGGTGCGCCGCTGCTCGGGGTACGGGTCCGCAGCACCAGCATCTGGTGCTCGGGGTCGATCAGGCCCACCTCGGCGAAGCCGGCGCCCATGTCGACCCGCTCCACCTCCTCGACCCCCAGCACCTTGGCCAGCGCGGCCGGCTCCCTGGGCTGCCACACGTCCATCCCGTACTCGGTCCACAAGGCCACTAAACCGGCTCCGACCAGGCCAATCAGGACTTTCGCGGGCCCCTGGGCCTGCTCGGCTGCGACGGTGGACGGCTGCACCCCGTCCAGCGGAGGAAGATCGAGCCACGACATGCCCGCGAGCCTACCCACCCGACCAGGGCTCCTCGTCGCCGCTGGCGCTCGTCGCTCGCTGCGGGGCGCACACGTACGGGCCGACCCGGCCGAAGCGGCGCGCGTCGGCCTGGCTCCGGGACTGTCGGTCCGCCGTTGTGCGACCCGGTGGGGACAGCAGGCCCTCCGTCGGACCGGCAGGGCGGTCACGAGATCAGCACGCGGCAGACTCGAGGCAGGCGCACACGTACGGGCTGACCAGCCGGCACGGCCCGTCCCCGGCCCTGGCCCGGGGACGTCCGCCGGTCACTGTGCACCGAGGGCGCAGCAGGTGCCCACGAGGAGCTGGGCAGGCTGGGCGCCGACCCGGTGCTGTGGCTGGCTCAGCCCCGCCGGAACAGCTCGGCGGTCGCGTTGTACAAGGTGCTCCCCACGAGGAGCGGCTCAGCCCTGGTCCGGGACGCCGATCACGATCCGGCGGACCCCAGACCAGCGGGCCGGGTCGGTGATGTTGCGCCCGTCGACCAGGACCCGGATCCCAGGCAGCTGCTGCTCGTCCCAGCCGCGGTACTCGTCATGGTCGGCCTGCAGAACCGCGGCGTCGACCCGCTGCCCCGGCTCGTACGGCTCGAAGCCCAGCGCCCGCAGCTCGTCGTCGCCGTACAGGGGGTCGTGGACCCGCACCTGGGCCCCGGCCTCACGCAGCGCGGCGACGGTCGGGAAGACCCCCGAGAAGGCGGTCTCCTTCACCCCGCCCCGGTACGAGGCGCCCAGCACCACCACCTCGGCACCGGCCAGCGAGCCCAGTGCCCCGTGCAGCAGCCCCACCGCGTACGCGGGCATCGCCGCGTTCGCCGCCCGGGCCGCGCTGACCACGCTCGCCTCCGGGTCGGTCGACAGGTACAGCCGCGGGTAGACCGGGATGCAGTGCCCGCCGACCGCGATCCCGGGCCGGTGAATGTGGCTGTACGGCTGGGAGTTCGACGCCTCGATCACCTGGTAGACGTCGATCCCGGCGGTCGCCGCGAACCGGGCGAACTGGTTGGCGAGGCCGATGTTGACGTCCCGGTACGTGGTCTCGGCCAGCTTCGCGAGCTCGGCGGCCTCCGCGCTGCCCAGGTCCCAGACCCCGTTCGGCCTGGTCAGATCGGGTCTGGGGTCGAAGTCGAGGACCGCCTCGTAGAAGGCGCGGGCCTTCGCCGCGCCGCGCTCGGTGAGCCCGCCGATGAGCTTCGGGTACCTGCGCAGGTCGGCGAAGACCCGCCCGGTCAGCACCCGCTCCGGGGAGAAGACGATGTCGATGTCGCGGCCGTCGGCCAGCCCGGAGACCTCCTCGATCATCGGCTTCCACCGAGACCGGGTCGTGCCGACCGGCAGGGTTGTCTCGTACGCGACCAGCGCGCCGGGCGACAGGGCCGCCGCCACGTCCCGGGTGGCGGCATCCATCCAGCCGAAGTCCGCCTGCCCGGTCTGCTCGTCAACGTAGATCGGGACCACCATCACCACCACGTCGGCCCCGGTCACGCCCTCGGCGTGCGAGGTGGTGGCCCGCAGCCGCCCGCCGCTGACCGCCGCGGCCAGCCGGGCCGCTAGGCCGGCCTCGCCGGGAAACGGCTCGGTCCCGGCGCTCACTAGGTCGACCACCGCCTGCTGCACGTCGACCCCGGTCACCTGGTGGCCCTTGGTGGCGTACTGCACCGCCAGTGGTAGCCCGATCTTGCCCAGCCCGACGACGCAGATTCGCATGACGGCCAGTCTGCCGTACGGGGGCAGCGGGCTGTGCCGCGCAGCCGGGGCCAGGACGCGGTGCGGGCAGGTGCGGTGCGACCCGGTCCTCATCCAGCCCGCCACCACGAGTTCCGTCACTGTGCGCCCGGCGCCGGGCGCAACCCGGAGCCAGCCCATCTCCCTGCACCTTGCTCCCTGGCCCGTCCGCGGGCCGCACAGCAGCGGACCAGAGCCCCACTCCCCACCTGGCCCAGCCCCCCGACCAGGAGATCTGCCCGTCGCTGTGCTCCTCTCAGCGAGGCAGGCCACTCCCCATCCCTGTCGAGGGCCAGCAGCAGCAGGTGGCGCTGGCGGACGTGATCTCGGTCATGGAGGCCGGCCGCAGCCGCCCGCTCGGCACCCCGTCGGTCTTCCAGCACCCGGCCAACACCTTCACGGCGGTCTTCATCGGCTCCACCCCAATGAACCAATATCAGTCATTATGGGCGATAATTTGACTCCAATCGGACTTCAGATTAACAAAGCCGTGCTCGGGCAAGAACTCCAGTCCGTCGATCTTGCTGATCGCGTTGTGGAAGCTCTGCACACTACCGGTGAGGTCGAGGACGACAACGAGAGCAGGGTCCACCTCTCCGGAGGAAGGAGCCAGTGCTCACCCGGGCACGCTCGTCAGCGAATGCCTTCTCAGGCCCGGCATAGCTCGCGCCGGCTTGTCCAGGAGCTGGGGCCAGCCCTGGGTCACACGGTCTTTCGCCGTCCGGCTGCCGGCCGTGGGAGGGGACGGAGGCCAGCACCGGCGTACGGTAGGGAACGCGACTCGGAAGGAGCATCATGGCTCTGCCCCAGGCACGGTGCCCACTGCGGCCGGGAGACCGCTGCAGCCTGTGCGTCCCCGGTGCGACCGGACCGCAGGACTGCGGCCTGGTCTGGCTGGTGATGGACGACCCAGAGCTCAAGGAGGGTCTCGCTGAGAAGCGCGCCGCCGCCCGCGCCGCGGCCAGGAAGAGCCAGGCACCGGGGGGCCCGGCCAGTCCGACCGCCTCGCTGCCCTGACCGGTGGCTGAGCGGTGGTGAGTCCGGGCGTGCGGTGACGGGGAGGGCCCCTCACTGGTTGGGTGGGACCGAAAGGGGCCTCGTGTCCCACGCTAACGCAGCACTGAGGAGCTGAGATGGCAACGACCATCCCGATGGCTGAGTTCCAGGCGATGTACGACCCCGCGGTACTGCTGGTCGACGTCCGCGAGCCCGACGAGTACGCCGAGGGGCACGTCCCGGGCGCTCGGCTGATCCCGCTGGGGTCGCTCCCGGAGCGGGTCGGCGAGATCCAGGACCAGACCGTGTACGTGATCTGCCGCAGCGGCCAGCGCAGCCAGGTGGGAGCCGACCTGCTCGCCGCGCTCGGGCGGACCGCAGTCAGCGTCGAGGAAGGGACCATGGGCTGGATCGCCCGCGGCGGCCCGGTGGTGACCGGCTCGGCACCCAGGTGACCTCCCTGGTGTGAGTCGTGCCCTGGGCCAGGACGCCGGGTGGTCTGGCCCGGAGCACGGCCCTCCGGCTCCTGGCGCCGGCACGGTCTCTTTCTGACCTTCCCGACGACGACCCGAACGACACCCTGGCCGGGCGGTGGTGCCCACCAGCGGGCACACCACACAAACGGCGTACAGCGGCCGTTCGCACGCGACATGGTGCCCACACCAGCGGGCACACCGCCCCCAGCAGCCCCGCCCTGGGGCACCCGAGCAGGGGTCCGCCCGTTGCTGTGCCGCCTGCCCTGCGATGGTCGCCAGCGGGCTGTGGCTCACTCGCGTCCGCGGACCGGGTTCTGACTAGGGGTTTCAGTGTTGCCGCGTTTAAGGGGCTCGCTGGCGTCCGCGGACCGGGTGCTCACCGACCCGACCGGCGAGTCCGGGCTGACCGCGGCAGAAGCTCCACGCCGTCTGCGCGCACGGGCCTCCGCCTAGACTTCCGGCATGATCGACGCTGGTGGCCTGCGAGTGATCCGCGCCATCGCCGACCACGGGAGCTTCACCGCAGCCGCGCTGCACCTGGGCTACTCGCAGCCTGCCGTCTCGCAGATGGTCAAGCGGATGGAGCAGCGGCTCGGGACCGTACTCGTGGAGCGCGTCGGGCGGTCGGTTCGGCTGACCGAGGCGGGCGAGGTGCTGGCCCAGGCGGCCGTACCCGTGATCGCCGCGCTCACCCAGGCTGAGGACGACATCGCCGCGATCGCCGGGCTCCGGGTCGGGCGGGTACGGCTGATGGCGTTCCCGTCGTCGTCAGTCGCCCTGGTCCCTCGGGCGCTGGCGCAGGTACGCCGCGAGCACCCTGGCGTGCAGGTCTCGTTCACCGAGGCCGAGCCGCCCGAGGCGATCACCGCCCTGCGCGCCGGTGACTGCGACCTCGGAGTGGTCTTCTCGTACCCCGGCTCGCCGGTAGCCCGCGGGGAGGACCTCGACGACTTCGTCGTCCACCACCTGCTGACCGAGAAGGTGGGAGTCGCACTACCGCGGGCCCACCCGCTCGCGGAGGCCGACACCGTCGACCTCGCCGACCTCAGCGACGCCGACTGGATCGCCGGCTGCCCCCGCTGCCGGGGCCACCTGCTCCAGGCCACCGGCGCTGTCGGCTACCAGCCGCGGCTGTCCTTCGAGACCGAGGACTACGTCGCCGTCCAGGGGTTCGTCGCCGCCGGCCTCGGCGTCGCCCTGATCCCCGACCTGATCCGCCAGGCCACTCGCAACGCTGACGTCGTAGTCCGGCCGCTAAGGCAGGCGACAGTCCGCGAGATCGACGTCGTCACGACCGACGACCTCAGCCGGGTCCCGGCCGTCGCCGCCACCCTGTCGGCCCTGAAGGCCATCGCCGCAGCCTCTAGTCCCGCCTGACCAGGGGATACAGCCTGACGTCTGGCGGGCGCCCGAGAGCCGCGTGGCCGCTAGCCCGCTGCCCGAAGCCGCATCGCGCCGGCCCGGGCCGCCCACTCGACCACGGCCGGGTGCGCACCGACCGGCTCGGTGATGGTGCCCCCCAGGCGCTTCGCACGCTCGTAGAAGAAGCCCGGCGCCAGCAGCAGGGACAGCACCACCGGTGGGGCGCCGCCGGTGACCGACGCCGCGATCCGCTGGGCCCGCTCCAGCCCCGAGGCGAGCGCGACCGGCTCGACGGCGCGTCCGGTCACCGCCGCCAGGCGGGCCGCTGTCCGCGCGACCCGGCGCCGGGCCTCGGCCACCGACGACCCCGCCCAGGCCAGGACCACCGGGCCGGTCGTCTCGACCTCGGCGAGACGGTCGAGCAGCGCCGTGACCAGCGCCGGCGACTCCCCCAGCGGCTCGGTGACCACAGCCCTGCTCCCAGAGCGCCCGACCACGTCATGAACGTCAGCGCTCAGGTGGTACCCGCCTGAGACAAGCCACGGCACGACCACAGGGCGCTCCAGCCCGGCAAGAACCTCGCCCAGCGTCGGGGTCAGCACGTCGACCCAGCCGACCTGGACGTCGTCGCCGGACACCCGCGCCACCTGCGCGGCGACCTCGGCGATCGTCTCCTGCCCGTCCCGGGAGCGGGAGCCGTGCACGGCCAGCACGATGCTCATGCGGCCGCCCTCACCAGCTCCGGCTCCGCCAGCCCGGCCGCCTCCGCGCGCAGCCGCGCCGTCAGCGACCGGTGCCGCAGCACCGCCCGTACGACCTGCACCGCCGCGAGCGCCGCGACCGCGACCAGCACCACGACCAGCGCGGTCCCCGGCGTGTGGACGGCCGCGAGGAGGGTCCGCAGGTTGGTCAGGACGATGATCCCACCGGCGGCGGTCCCCAGAACCGCTGCCGGAAGCCGGCTGACAAGCCACGCCGCCAGCGGAGCCGCCACGACCCCGCCGACCAGCAGCGCCGCGACGAAGCCGAGGTTCACCCCCGCCGTCCCCAGCCCGAGCAGGAAGCCGAGCGACGCGAACACCGTCACCAGCAGCTCGGAGGTGTCGACCGACCCGACGACCGTACGCGGCTTCGTCCGGCCCGCGACCAGCAGGGCCGTTGTTGACACCGGGCCCCAGCCCCCGCCGCCGGTGGCGTCGACGAACCCGCCGAGCAGCCCGAGCGGGGTCAGGAACCCCGAGCGCAGACGCCCGGGCCGCAGGACCTGCCTCTGGCCGGCCACCCGAACGAACCGCCACAGCAGGTAGGCGCCGAGCAGCAGCAGGATCCCGGCCATGACCGGGGTGGCGGCAGCGGTCGACAGGCGGGACAGGAACGTCGCGCCGGCGAGCGCGCCGACGGCACCGGGGATGCCGAGCTGGATCGTCAGCCTCCAGTCAGTGTTCCCGAGCTTGTGGTGCGAGAAGCCCGAGACCAGGTTCGCGCCGAGCTCGGCCAGGTGGACCGAGGCCGACGCGGTCGCCGGCGTCAGCCCAGCGACCAGCATCAGCGACGTGGACGTCACCCCGTAGCCCATCCCGAGGGCACCGTCGACGAGCTGCGCCAGCAGCCCCACGACCGCGAGAACGATGAGTTTGCGCATAATCCCTCGTGGCTCCTAGATAACCCAGTCCTGGGCGGCTTCGGCGCGGGCGGCGAGGCGTACGTCGGCCTCGTGCGCGGCGTCAGGGTTGCGGGCGTCGCGGATCATGCCTGCGGCCAGCGTCGACCCGTCGCTCGGGTCGATCAGCAGGAACGCGCCGGTGTGGCGCGACTGCCCGTACGTCTCGGCGATGATCGGCGAGGCCAGTCTCAGCCGGACCCGGCCCAGGTCGTTGAGGCCGAGCACGTCAGCCGGGCGGGACACGAGAGCGTCCAGGTCGAGGACCCCGGTGATGTCGTCAACGACGACCTGGGTGGTCTGAGTGAGGTGCTTCAGCAGCAGCCGGGCACGAGGCCGCAGCGGCCGGTCCGACAGCCAGCACAGGGTCGCCTCGACGTCCCTGGCGACGACCGGCAGCGGCTCCCCCGCGACGATGACGTCGCCCCGGGCGATGTCGATGCTGTCGGCCAGCTCGACCGCGACCGACAGCGGAGCCGGCGCCCGGTCGACCTCCCGCTGGCCGACCCGGATCCCGGTCACCGTACTGACCAGGCCCGACGGCAGCACTCGGACCTTGTCGCCGACGGCGAGGGTGCCCTGGGTGACCGGGCCGGCGTAGCCCCGGTACTCGACGAAGCGCGGGTCGCGGGCCCCGTGCTGCGGGCGCAGCACGGTCTGGACGGGAAGGCGTACGTCGCGGTCGGCGGCGAGCTCCTCCGCCTCGACCGGCAGCTCCTCCAGCAGCCCGAGCAGCGACGGGCCGTCGTACCAGGGCGTCTTCTCAGAGACCTCGACCACGTTGGCACCGGCCAGCGCGGAGACCGGGATGGTGTGGACGTGGTCGACCCCGAGCTGCTCGGCCAGGGCTCGGACCTGCTGGTCGACGGCGCGGAAGGCGGCCTCGTCGTAGTCGACCAGGTCGATCTTGTTGACCGCGATGATGACCTGCGGGACCCGCAGCAGGTGGACGACGGCCAGGTGCCGCCGGGTCTGCTCGACGACCCCGTGGCGGATGTCGGCGAGCAGCACGACGACGTCGGCGGTCGACGACCCGGTCACGGTGTTGCGGGTGTACTGCACGTGGCCCGGGCAGTCAGCGAGGATGAAGGAGCGCCGCGCGGTCGCGAAGTAGCGGTACGCGACGTCGATCGTGATGCCCTGCTCGCGCTCGGCGCGCAGCCCGTCGGTCAGCAGCGCCAGGTCGGCGGCGGTCAGGCCACGGTCCAGGCTGGCGCGCTCGACGGCCGCGATCTGGTCGGCCATGACCGACTTGGAGTCGTGGAGAAGCCGCCCGACCAGGGTGGACTTGCCGTCGTCGACGCTGCCGGCGGTAGCGAGCCGCAGGAGAGTTGAGGTGCTCATCAGAAGTAGCCCTCCTTCTTGCGGTCCTCCATGGCGGCCTCGGTGAGGCGGTCGTCGGCGCGGGTGGCGCCGCGCTCGCTGACGGTGGTCAGGGCGGTCTCGCGGACGATCTCGGCGATGCTGGTCGCGGTGGAGTCGACCGCGCCGGTGCAGGACATGTCGCCGACCGTGCGGTAGCGGACGGTGCGACGCTCGGGGACCTCACCGGGGCGCAGCGTGCTGTGCTCGCCGACCGCCAGCCACATCCCGTCGCGGGAGAAGACCTCACGGTCGTGGGCGAAGTACAGGCTCGGCAGCTCGATGCCCTCGCGCTCGATGTAGCGCCACACGTCGAGCTCGGTCCAGTTGCTCAGCGGAAAGACCCGTACGTGCTCGCCGGGGCGGTGGCGCGGGTTGAACAGGCTCCACAGCTCAGGCCGCTGACCGCGTGGGTCCCACTGGCCGAACTCGCTGCGGAGGCTGACGATCCGCTCCTTCGCGCGGGCCTTCTCCTCGTCTCGGCGGGCCCCGCCGAAGACGGCGTCGAAGCGGTGCTCGGCGATCGCGTCGAGCAGCGGAAGGGTCTGCAGCGGGTTGCGGGTGCCGTCGGCGCGCTCGGTGAGCCGGCCGTCGTCGATGTAGTCCTGCACCCGGGCGACCTCCAGCCGCAGCCCGTACCGCTCGGCGACCCGGTCGCGGTAGTCGAGGACCTCGGGGAAGTTGTGGCCGGTGTCGACGTGCAGCAGGGCGATCGGCGGCCTCGCCGGGTCGTACGCCTGGAGGGCGACGTGGAGCAGGACCGCGGAGTCCTTCCCGCCGGAGAACAGGATGACGGGACGCTCCAGCTCGGCGACGACCTCGCGGATGACCAGCATCGCCTCGGCCTCCAGCAGGTCGAGGTTGCCGGCTGTCAGAGGGGAGTGGCTCATGGTTCCTCTCACAGGTGGATGCCGCACTCGGTCTTGGCCAGCCCGGCCCAGCGGCCGGCGCGCGGGTCCTCGCCCGGGGCCGGCCGGCGGGTGCAGGTGGCGCAGCCGATCGACGGGTAGCCCTCGCCGAGGAGCGAGTTGACGGGGACGAGGTTGCGCTCGGCGTAGTCGAGGACGTCGTCGAGGCTCCAGTACGCCAGGGGGTTGATCTTCACCAGGCCGTGGCGCTCGTCGTACGCGACCAGCGGGGTGCTTGACCTGGTGGGGGCCTCGTCGCGGCGGACGCCGGTGAACCAGGCCTCGTACGACTGGAGCTGGCGGGCCAGTGGCTCGACCTTGCGCAGGCGGCAGCACAGCTGCGGGTCCCGCTCGTACAGGCGGGCACCGTACGCGGCGTCCTGCTCCTCGACCGTCTGCTCGGGCAGGACGTCGACGACCTGGACCGGCAACGCGGACTCGAGCTGCCCGCGCAGGGCCAGGGTCTCGCCGAAGTGGTACCCGGTGTCGAGAAAGAGCGTGCTGACTCCCGGGATATGCGTGCTGACCAGGGACGCGAGGACGGTGTCGGCGGCCATCGAGCAGGCGACCGCGGCCCGGTCACCGAAGGTGGCAGCCGCCCAGGCGACGACGTCCTCGGCCGGGTGCTCCCCGTCGAAGCGGGCAGCGCCCTCGGCGGCCAGGGCCCGCAGCTCGTCGGCGCTGCGCTCCCGTACGGGGTCTCGGCGCGGACCGGCCGGGGCCAGGGAGGCGAGGCTGATCAGGTTCATGACAGCTCCTCCTCGCCTACCCGGTGGGCCCAGGCGGCGAAGGACTCCCCCTCGTCCCTGCCGGCGTGCCAGCGGCGGACGACCCGCTCGACGTAGTCGGCGACCCCGGTGGCCGGGACCTTGAGGCCGCGTACGGTGCGGCCCAGGCCGGCCTCGGGGCGGCCGTTGGTGGCGAGCCCGCCGCCCAGGTGCACCTGGAAGCCGGGGACCTGGACGCCCTCGCTGGTGATGAGCTGCCCCTTGAGGCCGATGTCGGAGGTCTGGATCCGGACGCACGAGTTCGGGCAGCCGTTGATGCTGAGCTGGACCTGCCCGTCGAGGTCAAGGTCGGCCAGGCGCGTGTCAAGGTCGGCGGCGGCGCGGGCGGCGGTGGCCTTGGTGTCGACGATCGCGAGCTTGCAGAACTCGATCCCGGTGCAGGCCATGGTGCTGCGGCGGAACGGTCCGGGCCTGGCCTCCAGCCCGAGCGCGGCCAGGTCGGCGACCGCGTCGTCGACCCTGTCCTCCGGTACGTCGAGGAGCAGCAGCTTCTGGTGCGGGGTGAACCGGACCCGGTCGGAGCCGACACGCTCCATGACCTCGGCGAGGCCGTCCAGGACATCGCCGCCGAGGCGGCCGACGGTGGGGGCAGCGCCGATGTAGAAGAGGCCGTCCCGCTGGGCGTGGACGCCGATGTGGTCACTGGGGGAGCCGTCCGGCAGGGCCTCGGGACCGTCGGGCAGGGCGAAGCCGAGGTACTCGTCCTGCAGCACCTGGCGCAGCTTCTCGGGCCCCCAGTCGGCAAGGAGGTACTTCAGGCGGGCCTTGTTGCGCAGCCGGCGGTAGCCGTAGTCACGGAAGACCCGGATCATGCCGTGCCACACGTCGACAACCTGGTCAGGAGCGACGAACGCGCCGAGCCGCTCGGCCAGCCGGGCCGATGTCGACAGCCCGCCGCCAGCCCAGAGGTCGTAGCCGGTGCCGAGCTCGGGGTGCTGGACGGCCACGAACGAGACGTCGTTGATCTCGTGGACCACGTCGTGGCTGGGGTGCCCGGTGATGGCGGTCTTGAACTTGCGGGGGAGGTTCGCGAGCTCGGGGTCGCCGAGGAAGCGCCTGGTGATCGCGTCGATGGCGGGGGTGGGGTCGATCAGCTCGTCGGCGGCGATCCCGGCGACCGGGGAGCCGAGGATCACCCGGGGGCAGTCGCCGCAGGCCTCGATGGTGCGCATCCCGGAGGCCTCGACGCGCTCCCAGATCGTCGGCACGTCCTCGACCCGGATCCAGTGGTACTGGATGTTCTGGCGGTCGGTGATGTCGGCGGTGCCGCGCCCGAAGTCGCGGGAGATGCCCGCCAGGGTACGGATCTGCTCGCGGGTGATGGCGCCGCCGTCGAGGCGGATGCGCAGCATGAAGTACCGGTCCTCCAGCTCGTGGGGCTCCAGCTGGGCGGTCCGGCCGCCGTCGATGCCGGGCCTGCGCTGGGTGTACAGGCCCCACCAGCGGAAACGGCCGTGGAGGTCGTCGCTGGGGATCGAGTCGAAGCCCTCCCGGGCGTACGTGGCGAGGATCCGGTCACGGACAGTGAGGATGTCGGACTCCGCCTTGAAGGCCTCGTTCGCGTTGAGCGGGGTACGGCCGTCGACGGCCCACTGGCCGTTGCTTCGCGGGGGCCGGGGCGCGCGCGGGCGCACAGGAGTGGTGGTCATGGAGCACTTTCGCTGGTTCTGGGCATGGCGGGGCCCGGGCAGGCAGCACCGGGAGAGCGAAGATCAGCGACACACGGGAGCGCTGGCAAGGCGCTGCAGGTCGACGTGGAGCCGACGGACGAGGAGCACGCGCGCTTGCATAAGGTGATGTTACTAAATCCATAGCAAGATGCAATTCGTCGGCGTGGCGGACCCTCTCGCCCGGGAGCAGGCCATGCTGACCACGCTGACGCACACCAGCAGCCAGCCGTCAGACCACGGGCCCGCCGGTGGAGGCGTACGGGGTCAGGTGCGCGGCCGCCGCTCCCGAACGGCGGATGCTGAGCTAGGCCCCTCAGCGCCCGAAGGTCCTGGTGAGCCCGAACGGCCCCTCCCCAGCACACTGGCGGGCAGACCGCGGGCAGCAGAGCCTCACCCGAGCCGCCAGGGCCCTCTCGGTCCGCAGGAGTGCGGCCACCTCACTGGCTGCGCCCCCAGCCCGGCTGGACTGGGGGCGCAGGTCGCTTGGCGGCTGGGCCGACGCGGGCTCAGACCGTCGTCAGGGCCGGCTGTGACACTGCGGCAGACTTCTCGCTGCGGCCCCACGGGAGGATGGCGTCGAGGCTGATCCGTCCGGCTCCGGTGGCGGCCAGAGTGAGGCCGAGGATGCCAATCAGTCCGATGAGCTCCCAGCCGACCGAGACGGTCGCGGCCAGTGCGGCGGTCGCCGAGTGCACCTCGGCGGACACACCGGGGCGCTCCCGCCTTCACCCCCGCCGCTCGTCGCCCGTTCGCCCGCAGCTGTGCTCTGTCTGACCCAGGCAGCCGTCCACCCGGCCAGCGGCGGGCTGCGGCCCTCAGACCGGCAGCCCGGTCACCGCACGCACGTACCCCGCCGGGTCGTAGCGGTGGACGACGTGGTTCACCCTGGGGAAGCGGAGCACCCGGGTCTGGGGCGCCAGTCGTACGACCCGGGCGACATCGTCGTCGTCGAGCGCGCCAACGAGCCCGTACGGCTCCAGCCGCACCCAGCGGGCGTGAAGCAGGAGGACCGGCACCCGGGTACGCCGCAGCGCCTCGGCGTGGGAGAAGTCCCCGTACATCCGCCCGTCGACGAAGGCGCGGGCAAAGTCGGGGTCGAACATCGACAGCGACCGGAACAGGTCACCGAAGGAAGCGGGCGCCCACCAGGCCTGGAAGCCGGACGGCTCACCCGGGTGGCTGCGCTCCCAGCGGCGGACCCCGCGGTCGAGCAGGTCAGCCACCCAGTCCGGCAGCCGCCGTACGCGCCCCGGCGAGAGGGGAAGCACCTGCCCACGGAAGTAGTCGGCGAGCCTGCGGTCGGGGCGCTCGAGCACCTCGACGGCGTGCACCAGCCCCTGGTAGACGAAGCGGTCCCGGTCACGGAACCGCGGCCACTCCACCGAGAAGACCGGGGCGTCCTCGAGGACGATCCCGCTGATCAGGTCGGGCGCGTGAGCCGCCAGCCAGAGCGCGAGGATGCCGCCCGACGAGCTCCCCGCCACGACGGTCGGGCGACCCACGACCTGCTCCACGAAGGCCCGCAGCTGTGCGCCGACGGTGTCCCAGGTGTAGCGGCCGGGGGTCCAGGTGGACGAGCCGTGCCCGACGAGGTCGACCGCGAAGACCTCGTACCTGCGGGCAAGGTCGACCGCGACCCGCGCGTACGTGCGCCAGGTCCCCATCTGGGCGGGAACCAGCAGCAGCGGCCGGCCGCTCGCCGGGCCCCGGACCCAGCCCAGCACCACGCCCTGCCCGACGCGGGTGAAGTCCTGCCGGAAACCGGCCTTCACCATCGCCGCCGGAAGACTGTCACGCCAGCCTTCAAAGGGATTTCGCTCCATTCATGGGATTATCCCACGATTCGCCGCTCTCGGCTCTCCGCGATAGCGTCACCCCCATGGCAACAGACCCACCCCTCGCACCCCTGCCACCGCGCCTGGCGACGAGCACCGCGTACCTGCTGACCCGCGCAACCCGGACCGCGGCCCGACTGGCCCAGCAGCACTTCGGGGGCGAAGAGCTCCGCTTCCCCCACTACGTCGTGCTCTGCTGGGTCGAGCACCTCGGCCCCTGCACCCAGCGGGCCCTGGCCGCCGCCATGTCCAGCGACCCCAGCGACCTGGTGACAGTCCTGCGGGCAGTCGACGAGGCCGGGCTGCTGGAGCGGGCCACCGACCCGGCCGACCGGCGCCGCCACGTCCTCAGACTCACCGAGGCCGGATCGGCCTGGCTGCGCGAGCGCCAGGCCCGAGCCGACACGTACGAGGCGGAGCTGTGCGCCAGCCTCGGCGACCAGGGAGAGGCCCTGCGCCAGGGCCTGACCCAGGTGCTCTGTGCTTGACCGCCGCGGCTCGGCCGCTCCGCCTGACACACCGTCTTCCTCCTCACGACGAGGAGGTCCTTTCCGTCGTGGTACAGCCAGTCGTTCCTCGTCGTTCGTTCGTCCAGACGGCGTGCTCCGCGGCCGGCTGGGGCCGAGTCCCGGTGACGAGCTTCAGAGCTGTGGCCGAATTGGGCGGAGCGGTCCCGAGTCCAGCCAGTCGTTCTTCACCGCTCCTTCGTCCAGACCGGGGACTCCGCGGCCGGGGCTGAGCCTCGATCATGGGCTTCAGAGCTGTGACCGGGTTGGGCGGCCGGTCCTTAGACCTGCACCCGCACTGACACACGGACGGACACACCCGGCCGTGCCGAAAAGCCTGCCGCCCATGGCGGCCACAGTGTCCGCTGCTGTGCGCGCACGAGGACCCGAGCACCGGTCAGATGGCGCCGTCGATGGTGATGCTCCGTGGTCGGCCGCCAGTAGCAGCCCCCAGCCGGGCCAGACGTCCTCAGGTGAGATCGACGAACCGACCCGTACGGCCGGACTCGATCATCGCCTCGCAGACCCGGACCACCTGGGCTCCCTGGGCCAGGGTGACGATGTCGGCGTCCTTGCCCAGTACCGCGTCGCGGAACTGCTCGTGCTCGGTGCGCAGCGGCTCCGGCTTGGCGATCGCGTACCGGGTCACGTCACCCTCGCTGACGCCGCGGAACTGGGCGATGTCGTCACGGGTCACCTGAACCTGCCCGTTGGCGTAGAAGGTCAGGTCGGCGAGCAGGGTGTCCGCCACGTACATGCCCTTCTCGCCGGTCACCACGGTGAGCCGCTCCTTCGTCGGAGACAGCCAGTTCACCAGGTGGTTCGCCATCACCCCACCGGTCAGGGTGCAGGACGCGGCGACCATGTCCTCGTACGGACGGCCAGACTTCACCACGGTCCGGGCCGCCACCGTCTGGTACGAGCGCCGGGTGACCCAGCTGGTGAGGTCGATGTCGTGGCTGGCCAGGTCCTTCACCACACCAACGTCAGCGATCCGGTTCGGGAACGGCCCCTGGCGCCGAGTCGCCACCTGGTACACCTCACCCAGGTCACCCTGCTCCAGCCGAGCCCGCAGCGACCGCAGCGCCGGGTTGTACCGCTCGATGTGCCCGACCGCGCCGACCACCCCGGCCGCCTCGAAGGCCGCCACCAGCCGGTTCGCCGCAGCCGTGTCGAACGCCAGCGGCTTCTCAATCAGGGCAGGGATCCCGGCCTCGGCCAGAGCCAGGCCGACCGGCTCGTGCAGCTCGGTCGGCAGCGCCACCACGGCATAGTCGATGCCAGCCGCGACCAGCTCGTCGACCCCGGGCAGCACCTCCAGCCCACCGGCCGCCTGGTGCGGGTCACCGGCGGCATCAGCCACCGCGACCAGCTCCACCCCGTCGAGGGCGCGCAGGTTGCGGGCATGGTGGCGGCCCATCATGCCCAGCCCGATCAGGCCCGCCCGCAGCATCAGCGTCCCGCCTGCGCCAGCGCCGTGACCGCCGCCACAATCCGCTCCAGGTCCCCCTGCGACAAGGACGGGTGCACCGGCAGCGAGACCACCTCGGCGGCTGCCCGCTCGGTCTCGGGCAGGTCAAGGTCGACCTGGAAGGTCGCCAGCCGGTGGTTCGGGACCGGGTAGTAGACGCCGCAGCCGACCCCGTACTCGCTGCGCAGCGCCTCCGCGAACCCGTCCCGGTCGTCGGCGACCCGGATCGTGTACTGGTGCCAGACGTGGGTCGCGTCAGGGTGCACCTGCGGCACCCCGACCACCGGGCGCAGCCCCTCGCTCAGGAAGGCCGCGTTCGCCTGCCGGGCCGCGGTCCAGCCCGCCAGCTTCGTCAGCTGCACCCGCCCGATCGCGGCGTGAATGTCGGTCATCCGGTTGTTCAGCCCCACCACCTCGTTGTGGTACTGCTTCTCCATCCCCTGGTTGCGCAGCAGCCGCACCGTACGGGCCAGCTCCGGCGTGGCGCAGCTGACGATGCCGCCCTCACCGGAGGTCATGTTCTTCGTCGGGTACAGCGAGAACGCGCCGAAGTCACCGAACCCGCCGACCGGCTGCCCCTTCCAGGTCGCCCCGTGCGCCTGGGCGGCGTCCTCGTACAGGGCCAGACCGTGCGCCTCGCAGACCCGGCGCAGCCCGTCCACATCGAACGGGTGCCCGTACAGGTGCACACCCAGCACCGCCTTCGTACGGTCGGTGACCGCCGCCTCGACCGCCGCCGGGTCCAGGCAGTAGCTCACCGGGTCGATGTCGACGAAGACCGGGGCGGCGCCGCAGAGGGCGACCGAGTTCGCGGTCGCCGCAAACGTGAACGACGGGACGATCACCTCGTCACCAGGGCCGATGCCGCTGGCGAGGAGCCCGAGGTGAAGCGCTGAGGTGCCGGAGCTGACCGCCACGCAGGTCCGCCCGCCGACGAGCTGGGCGGCGAGCTCCTGCTCGAAGGCAGCCACCTGCGATCCCTGGGCGAGCATCCCAGACGCCAGCACCGCATCCACCGCGGCCCTCTCCTCCGGGCCGATCAGAGGCTTCGCGGCTGGGATCAGCGGCAGGTCAGTGGGCATCAGTCTCCTTGCTGGTCGCGGACCAGGGTGTCGGGCCCGGTCAGGGTGTACGTGTCGCCCGTGTCCGGGCAGCGGAACGTCGTCTCGCTCGTGGCCTCCAGGCGGTGCCCGGTACGGCCGACCCAGCCAGCCCGGCGAGCCGGAACCCCCAGCACCAGGGCGTGCGCCGGAACGTCGTCGGTGACCACCGCGCCCGCGCCGACCAGCGCCCAGGCACCGATCCGGACCGGCGCCACACAGACCGCCCGCGCGCCGACCGCCGCGCCCTCGCCGACGCTCACCCCCACCGGGGTCCAGTCGTGGGCCGACTTCGGGCTGAGGTCGGGATTGACCGCCCGCGGGTACTGGTCGTTGGTGAGCACCGCCGCCGGGCCGATGAAGACCCCGTCGGCCAGCTCGGCCGGCTCGTACACGAGGGCATAGTTCTGGATCTTGCAGCCGTCACCGACCCGGACCCCGCTGCCCACGTACGCGCCGCGCCCGACAACCACGTCGCGGCCCAGGCGCGCCCCGGAGCGGATCTGCGCCAGGTGCCACACGCTCGACCCGTCGCCGATCGTGACCTCGGGGTCGATGTCGGCCGACGGCAGGATCCGTACTGCCATGCCGCTCACCCTACTGTGTTGGACTGCCGCGGCCTCCGCCGCGGCTCGGCCGCTCCGCCTGACACGCCGTCTTCCTCCTC
>ERZ772827.243-NODE-243-length-30937-cov-5.702448_pt1 | contig 30937 bp, 45 predicted proteins | sample MGYA00580850_ERZ772827 | MGnify/ENA primary metagenome ERZ772827 (study PRJEB29015, sample SAMEA2737950) | human oral metagenome | biome: human oral; feature: human-associated habitat; material: dental | place: China | collected 2145 ... | reverse complement strand
TAATTGGTATTGATTCTGATTCTGTCGTTGCTTTAAGTCTTAAGACGTAATTGGTATTGATTCTGATTCTGTCGTTGCTTTAAGTCTTAAGACGTAATTGGTATTGATTCTGATTCTGTCGTTGCTTTAAGTCTTAAGACGTAATTGGTATTGATTCTGATTCTGTCGTTGCTTTAAGTCTTAAGACGTAATTGGTATTGATTCTGATTCTGTCGTTGCTTTAAGTCTTAAGACGTAATTGGTATTGATTCTGATTCTGTCGTTGCTTTAAGTCTTAAGACGTAATTGGTTATTGTTGTTGTCGTTGCCTCGGCGTCGAGTATATTAGCGGCTTGGTGGATCTGGGTCGGACCTCGGTCGGGGCGTGATCGTTGTTGGTTGGTGGTTGTTGTGGCTTGGGCGCGTGATTCTGCGAGGCGGCGTCGGTTGCCGTCTGATTGGGCGTCTAGGCGGCGTGCGGTGTTGGCTCGTGATGGTGGTCGTTGTCAGTGGAAGGTTGATGCGTTGTCGGTGTGTGGTGCTCCGGCTACGGATGTGGATCATGTTGTTCCGGGTGATGATGATTCGTTTGGTAATTTGCGGGCGTTGTGTCGTGAGCATCATGCGGTGAAGTCGTCGCGTGAGGGGCATGTGGCGTTGGCTCGCATGCGTCGTGAGGTTGCTGGTCGGTTTAGGCGTCGTGATCCGCATCCTGGTTTGCGTGGGGGTGGTGTGAATGGCTCGTAGCGGTCCTGTTCCTGCGCGTCGGGATGAGTTGGTGGATCAGCGTCCGTCGAGGACGCAGCATGTGACTGGTGGCGTTCTGATGGGTGTGTCGCCGCGTAAGGCTGATCGTAAGTGGCATCCGACTGCGAAGCGCATGTATGAGGCTATTGAGGTGTCTGGTCAGTCGTATTGGTTTCAGCAGACGGACTGGGAGATGGCGTTCTCTCTGTGTGAGGATTTGTCGGCGTATAAGCGTCAGCAGGATGAGGCTGTGCGTGCTCGTGCGTTGCGTGCTGGTTGGGACGCTGAGGCGGCGTCGTTGAAGCCGTCTGAGCGTGAGGCTCGTGGGTTTACTCGTGATCGTCCGCCGTTGTTGCGTGATCCGTCGTCGCAGCGTTTGGCGACGATTTACATGGAGCTGGGGAAGCTTGGCATGTCGGAGTCGGAGCGTCGTAGGGCTGGTATTGAGTTGCGGCCTGATGAGTCTGATGTGGTTCCGGCGTCGGTGAGTGTGTTGGATAAGTACCGCGAGGCGTTGCGGTCGTCTTAGTTGTTGTGGGGGTTGTTGAGTGGTTGTTGTTTATAGCAAGCCTGGTTGTGGTAGTTGTGTGGCGGCTAAGCGTGTTTTGGATAAGGCGGGCGTCTCGTATGAGACGGTGGATGTGAGTGTTGATTCTGAGGCTCGTGACATGTTGGTTGAGCGCGGGTTTAGCGCGATGCCGGTTGTGGCTCCTACGGGCGATGTGGGGTCGTGGTTTGGTGGTTTCCAGATTCATCGTTTGCGTGAGGTTATTGCTACTGAGATGGCCGCTTAGAGGTTGTTCCCGGTAGCTGATTCGGCCTGGCCTACACAATGGGGTGTGGGTTCGGGCCGGAGTTCTCTTTGTTCCTCGTTGTCCTGTGGGATTGGCGGGGTTTTTGGCCCCCGTACGCTGAAACGGCGAGTCGTGGCCCTGGGTCGCGGCGTGGCGCGCGAGCACGACGGCTATACGGCGGGGGCGTTTGCCCGTGTGGTGGAATATGGCAGACACACCACACTCAAAATGTGGCGCCCTGGTGGGCGTGCGGGTTCGAGTCCCGCCACGGGTACTTGTGTGTTGATGGGGTTGGGGGTGTCCTGGTTTTGGTCGATGTTGATAAGGCTGGGGCACCCCCTGGTGGTCCTTATGATGGTTTGTCTGATGCTGAGATTCTTGAGCGTTTTGCGCCGGTGCATTATGGGCCGACGTGGGAGCGTGGCGAGGATGGTCGGTTTGTTTTGCCTGAGCATACGTTGGGTTGGGAGATTGCCCGGTGGTGTTCGGATTATTTGGAGCCGCTTGGTGCGGATCAGGATGTGTTTGAGTTTACCTTGGAGCAGTTGCGTATCGTGTTGTGGTGGTATGCGGTTGATGATGAGGGTAAGTTCATTTATCGGCGTCGAGGTGTGTTGCAGCGGATTAAGGGTTGGGGCAAAGACCCTTTGCTCGCTGTTCTGTGTTTGGTGGAGGCGTTTGGTCCGTCCCGGTTTGCGGGGTGGGGTTCTGATGGTGAGCCGGTTGGTCGTCGTTGTCCGCAGGCGTTGGTGCAGATTTTCGCGTTGAAGCAGGAGCAGACGTCGAACACGTTCGACATGTTTCATGTGCTGGTTGGTGACAGGTTGCGCGCGAAGTATGGCGTGGATGTGCGTTTGCAGATTGTGCGTGGTTGCAATAACACGGCGCGCATTGAGGTTAAGACGTCGTCGTTTCGTTCGACGGAGGGTAACCGTTGTACTTTCGCATTGTTGAATGAGACGCAGCACTGGTTGCCGCAGAATAATGGTCAGCAATTGAAGAATACGGTTGAGGGTAATACGACGAAGATGAAGGCCCGGTATTTGGCTATTACGAATGCGTATAAGCCTGGTGAGGGTTCGGTGGCTGAGAACGACCGCGATGCGTTCATGAGGTCGTTGGAGGGGTTGACGACGGACACTGACGTGTTTTATGACTCCCTTGAAGCCCCGGATGATACGCCGTTGGATGAGCGTGTGTTCAAGGTTTTGTATAACGCTGTGCGTGGTGATTCGGTGTGGTGTGATGCTGATGAGGCGTGGCGGTCGGTGTTGAATCCGTCGCGTCCGACGTCGGAGTCTCGTCGCATGTACTTGAATCAGGTGTGGCAACCGGAGGGGAACCTGTTTTCGTCGGCGGAGTGGAAGCGTATCGAACGTAAGGCGACGTTGGAGCCTGGTGATCGGATCGTGCTTGGGTTTGATGGTGGTAAGTCGGATGACTCTACGGCGCTTGTGGCTATTCGCGTGTCGGATGGTTTGATGGTGCCGTTGTTGTTGGAGGAGAAGCCGTTGGACCTTGCGGGTGACTGGGAGGTTGACCGTGAGCGCGTGGATTCGATGGTTCACAGGTGCTTCCGCGACTACGACGTTGTTGGATTCTACGCGGATGTTGCTTTGTGGGAGTCGTACATTCATGAGTGGACCTTGGATTATGGTGAGCGGCTTGTGGCTCGCGCGTCGGATAGGGGTCCGATTGCGTGGGATATGCGTGGTTCGCGTAAGCGGACGGTGAATCTGCACGAGGCGTTTATGGCGGCGATTCTTGATGGGAAGGTGTCGCATGGTGGTTCGCGCGAGTTGGCGGCGTCGTTCCGTCGTCACGTGTTGAATGTGTTGCGTAAGGATACGCCATACGGTGTGTCGTTTATGAAAGCCGGCCGCGAGTCGAAGAAGAAGATCGACATGTATGCGGCGGCGATGTTGGCGTTTGGCGCTTATCGGGATTATCAGACTGAGATGGCGTCGCGGCCTGTGGCGAAGGCTGGGGGGTCGTTCTTCCGGTTCTGAGGGGTGATGTGTTGTGGCGGCTATTATTGATGCTGGTGATTCTTTGGAAGCTCTCATTGGTGAGGGCTTGCGGGTGTTGAATCGTGACTGGGAGGACGGGCTGTCGGTCGCTGACTCGTATTTGCGCGGCGATTTTGACGACCCGTATTCTCCGAAGGGCATGTTGCCTGAGCATAAGGCGATGATGCGCAGGGCGCGTCAGAATTGGTGTGAGATTCCGGTTAATGCGGCGGTGCAGGCGTTGGCGGTTGATGGGTTCCGTTCGGGGGATCAGAGAGCAGGTGACGAGCGTTCGTCTGAGACTCCCGAGTGGGACTTGTGGCAGCGGAGCAACTTGGATGCGAAGCAGGCGCAGGTGCATCGTAGTGCGGTGGCGTATGGTCAGGCGTTTACGGTGGTTGAGCGCGGCCAGGATGGCAGAGCGTATGTTCGTGTCTTGTCGGCGTTGCGTACGGTGTGCTTGTTTGAGGATGCTCTGTCGGATGATAATGCGATTCTTGCGTTGTCGGTGATGCGGCGTCCTGGGTCGGGGCCGGATGGCCGGCCTAAGCCTGGCCTCGCGGTCGCGTGGGATCGTCACAACCGTTACGACGTGGTTCTGCCTCACGATGGGGGCGAGCCTCGTGTTGGTCCTGGCGTTGCGCATGGTGGTGCTGGTCATTGTCCGGTGACGCGGTTTGTGTCGCAGATGGATGATGAGGGGCGCGTGCAGGGCGCGGTGTTGCCGTTGAAGCAGTGGCAGGACTCGTTCAATCAGATGTTGTTCAATCTGTTGTTGGAGCAGTCGCATGGTGCGCATCGCGTGTTGTGGGCGACGGGGTTGGAGCCTGCGGTTGCGGTGGATGCGGATGGCATGCCGGTGGTTGGACCGGATGGTGGGGTTGTTCGTCAGCCAATTGCGGCGGGGCCGGGTGACTTCCTGGTCAACTCGTCGCCGGAGGGCAAGTTTGGTTCCCTGCCGGTTGGCGACCAGTCTGGCTATATCGCGGCGATGGATGCTCTGATTAAGGACTTTAGCGCTATCTCGCAGACGCCTCCTAATTTCCTGTTGGGGCAGATGGCGAACTTGTCTGCTGATGCGTTGAACGCGGCGGAGAAGTCGTTCCGCCGTAAGGTTGAGCTGTATCGGACTCAGTTTGGTGAGTCGTGGGAGCGGACGTTGCGCGTAGGTATGGTCCTGGAAGGTCGCGCGGAGCGCGACCAGTGGGAGCATAACGAGGTTCTTTGGCGCGACTTGGAGTCTGCTGCTTTGTCTCAGACGGCGGATGCCCTGTCGAAGTTGCGAGAGATTGGGGTGCCGTCTCGCGGTTTGTGGGAGATGGTGCCGGGCGTCTCGCCGGTTCAGTTGGATCGGTGGGATGAGCTGGCCGTGTCGGAGCGTTTGGGTTCTGACTTTGGTGCGGCTGTTCAGGGGTTTAGCGCGATGGGCGCACAGGATACTCTAGATGAGCCTGTGACGGCCTCGGATGGCGCGCCCGATGATTTGTCTATTTCTTAGTGTCCTGTTCCGTTATGGAGGTTGTGGATTATGTCTGGCAAGGTTCCTGAGACCATTTTCGTTATTGTGGATAAGGAGACGGGGAGCATTAAGACGGGTGGCGGATCGTCCACGCCCGCGTCTGTTCATGCTTATGAGACGGCGCGTGAGGCGTGGTTGGGCGTGAGGCGGATCGGCTGGCGTTCCCCGTCAAAATGGCGTGTCGCTGAGTATCGTCTGGTTGAAGTTACTGATGACGTCTGACCCGCGTGTAGATGTCTTGTTGAAGGCGTTTGAGGCGTCGCTCGGCAGGTTGAGTTTGGGGACCGTGCAGGATGTGTCTCGCTGGTGGGAGCAGGTGGACAAGGCGGGTGATGTTGCGGCCCGGTTTGGTGAGGTGCTTGTGGAGCCGTGGGACCGTGGCGCGGTACTAGGCGTGGCGTTCTATCGCTTGTTGCGGGCGTTGCAGACGGGCCGCACGGTCCCCTCCCCTATTCGTGGTCACGCGCAGGGTGGCGAGGTGTCGTTGGGTGAGCTGGTGCGCGAGTTCAACGAGGCGGCTGGGATAAACGCTTTGTCCGCGTCGTCGTTGGCTGGTGTGCGTGTTGCGGTGGATAAGCAGGTTGCGCCGGACCTGCAGGTGTTGCGTGATGCTGATGTGAAGGCGGCGCAGGCATTGTTGCGCGCTCGCCTTGAGGGTGGCGAGGTGTCGTCTGGCGTGGTGGCTGGGGTTGGTCAGCAGGCGGCGGCTGGCGGCGTCCGGTCGGTGGTGCGTGATATGGGTGATCGTGACCCGGCGAGGCAGGCGTGGATCAGGGTGTCCGGGACGGGCACGCCGTGCGCGTTCTGCGCGATGTTGCTGTCTCGTGGCGCGGTGTATTCGGGTAAGCATGAGGCGTTGCGGCATGACATTGTGCATGCTGATGGGACGCACGGGTATCACCCGAACTGTCATTGTTATGCGTTGCCCCTGTTTGCGGGTTCGAGTATTGAGGGTTCTCGTTTCGCGGTGAATCGGGAGATGGAGGACCTGTGGAAGCATGATTTCAAGGGCAAGGGCTTGAAGGGCAAGTCCGGCTGGCGAAGTTATTACTACCGCAAGTTCAAGCGGTAGGCGTGTTGGTGGAAGCCCTGGCGGCTTCAAGTGGTTCCCGCGTTCGTCCTGGTGGCGTTCGCGGGTCTTGTTTTCTGGGAGTGTGTATGGCGGACGAGAAGAATGTGGCTGATGAGGCTGAGGCGGTTGAGGGTGGCGCGCCGGGAGCGCGCGGCGATGATACGCAGGTTGAAGCAGCGGAGCAGGCGCAGGTGGAAGGCGATGCGGGTGAGGGCAAGGATGGCTCTCCTCGCAAGGTTGATGAATTGCCTGAGTGGGCGCAGCGTGAGCTGAAGGGGGCGCGTGACGAGGCGGCGAGGTATCGCACGCAGTTGCGTGAGGTTCAGGAGTCGGTGAAGGACCTCAAGACGGTTGAGGAGTTTGAGGCCGCATTGTCGGCGGCTGACGAGAAAACCCGTCAGATTGAGGCTGAGCTTGATCGTGTGCGCGTGCGTCAGCAGGTGCGCGATGAGTTCCCAAACCTGCCCGGTAAGGCGTTCGAGTTCGTCAAGGATGGCACGGTTGAGGAGATGCGTGCGGCGTGCGAGGAGTTGGCGTCCCTGGTGGGCGCGACTGGCGGCGCGGCGGGTCTGCCTCGCAAGGGCGGGGGTTTGGCTCCCGCTGAGGAGACGGACGCAGAGTTTGACGCGCGCGAGTATGTGCGCAGTCGCGTGCCTCGCATTTGACGTCTCCTGGTTGTTTGGTTTCTGAGTTTGTAGAGGAGATTTTGGTATGGTGGCTATTACTCATACCCCGGTGAAGCCGGAAAAGCTTGCTGCGACTGCGGTCGCGTTGACGGAGCGCGAACTGGTTGTTCCGACGCTTTTCGCTAAGAAGGGCATCGAGGATTTCAAGGGTGCCAAGGATGACACTCTGAATGTGAAGGTGCCGGGTATTCTGCCCGCTCACGATTATGAGTGGCGTAATAACCGTGCGCAGGAACTGATTCTTGACCCGTACAAGGAGCGCAAGATTGCGGTTCGTTTCGGCGGTAACGCGTATTCTGCGACGTCGCTGACGGATGAGGAGTGGGAGTTCGATTTCAATGGTTGGGGCACGTCGATCCTGCCCGCTCAGGCTCACGCGGTTGCCCGCAAGCTTGAGTACGGTGCCGTGAAGGCTCTCAAGACGGGCAAGTACACGGTTGAGATTGGCGCGAAGGAAAACAATGTCCTCAAGGATATTATTGAGGCGCGTCGTGCTCTGAACCTGTTGGGCGCGTCGAAGGTGTCGAGGACCCTGGTTGTGGGTTCCGACTGGGACACTCTGTTGCAGTCTGCGGACTTTGTGAAGGCCGCGTCGGTTGGCGACAAGCTGGCTGAGACGGCGTTTGCTGACGCTGTCCTGGGTAAGGTCAAGGGCTTCAACATCGTTGTGTCGGAGGACCTGCCCGCTGACGAGGCGTACGCTCTGGCCGGTGACGCGTTCATCTTCCTGAACGCTGCGCCGCATGTTCCTGAGTCGGTGAAGGGCGCGACCAGCATTTCCGATTCGGGTATTGCGATGCGTTGGTTGCGTGACTACGACACGATGCGTCAGCAGGAGCGTTCCACGGTCAATACCTGGTATGGCTTCCAGCAGGTCCTTGATCCCATCGTGTATTGGGACGAGGTTGCTGGTGTCGAGAAGATTTCCGACGACCAGTACACGCTCCGCGCAGTCAAGCTCAAGTTGGGTGGCGCGGACAAGTATTTTGCTGAGGGCACGGATAAGGTCGCGGTCGGCAAGGCGCTTGGCTTGGACAAGCGTTCTAAGCACACGACTGCTGCTGCTGGTTGAAGGGCTGATCCGGTGGTTCCGGCCTCGGGGGCGAGTGGTCCGCCGCCGCCCCCTGAGATGGAACAACTGGGTCACCTGTGATCGTGGGGTGTCGTCCCTGTGGGTTGGCTTGCATCCCGTTAATGTGCGCGAGGTGTCAACCCTGGGGGCGCGCCCCTGTTCGTGTGAGGGGGTGTTCGCGAGTGAGTGAAGCTGAGGAAGTTGCCCCGCCCGCGTCGGGGGCTGAGCAGGCCAGGCGCAGGGAGATGTTGATTAGCGTGGCCGAGTTGGAGGCTCGCCTCAAGTACGCGTTGTCGCCTGACGAGAAGGACACGGCGGCGGCGGTGATTTGGGATGCGTCGAACTTGGCGAGGTTGCATGGCAGGCCGTCGTGGATGGCGGACGCCGTTCCCCCGGTTGTTAAGACGATTGTCCGTAATGCGTGTGTCCGGTACATGGATTTGTCTGAGTCTGTGGTTCAGTCCAGGGCTGGCGATGAGACTGAGGCTTACACGGACTTGGCGTTGCGTACGGGCACGGTGTTCTATACGCCGGATGAGGTGCGGACGTTGCGGCAGGCGGCGGGCCTGGATTCGACGTTGAGTGTGGTTCACACGTTCGTCCACTCCCCCACTGCTCCGACGTCGAGGGATGTTGAGCGTGGCTGGCGCAGGTGTGATTGGTGGATGCCGGGTGCCCGCTTTAAGTGGAGTGAGGGGGCGCTGTAGTGGCAGTTGGTAGGCATAGAGGCTTGCTGGGTGTCCTGTATGGGCGTAAGCGGGCGAGGGACGCGCGGGGGAACCTGGTGACTGTCCCGGACTTGGAGCGCCCGTACAAGTGTCGCATGTCGATGAAGCAGATCAGGTCGAACCGTGGCGCCGCGAAGGGTCAGTTGACGAATGAGGTCGCGTTGATCCTGGTGGAGCCTCGCACGGTTGATGGCGTGGAGCTGACGGATGTCGGGGCGTGGACGTTGATCGAGTTCGACGGGAAGCAGTGGGATGCGGCTGCCCCGCCCACGTTGAAGCGTGGGACGCGCAGGACTACTCATTGGGAGTTTGAGTGCAGGCCGCGTCCGCCGTCGAATCTGAATGGGATTGGTGGTGCCGGTGGTAACCATGCTGGTCGCTAAGGAGCGGTTGAATAAGATCGTGTCTCACATGCCGCAGGTGCGGCGCGAGGTGACAGGTCAGACAAATAAGCGGGCGGCGGTCGCGAAGGCCAAGCTCGCTGCTCACCGCTACCAGGGGCACGCGAAGATCGAGTCCTACGTGGCCTTGGTGGATGGCTACATTGTCCTGTCTGATGAGGCTGGGTACAAGGCGGCGGCGGCTATCGAGTATGGGCGTCGTGGCGAGGTGAGGTCTAAGCCGGTCTTTGATGATGCGGGGCGGATTGTTGGCCGGAGGGTCGTGCATATTGGCCCTACGAAGGGCGTGGGGGCGTTGGCTGCGGCGGCGGCTGGTGGCCGTGTTTGATGCGTCGAAACTTGATTTCGGTAAGCATGTGACGGTTGAGACGTTCCTGCCTGCCTGGTTGGAAGCGGACCTGCCTGACGGGGTGACCTGCAGGTCTCGTATCGAGGAAGGCGACTCGGTTCCGTACGTGATGGTCGTTGAAGTGCAGCCCACTACGGGGGGCCAGTTCATCCGGGCCGATGGCGCATTGGACGTGTTGGAGTTCGAGGTCCACACGTTCACGTCTGGGCTGGACGCTGAGGATGTAGCGTGGCGGATCAGTTGGTCGATCATTAAGTTGCTGCGCGAGTATGCGGCGCGGGGTAGGCGCGTTCCTGGCAGGGAGTCTTTCGTGAAGGCTTTCGAGCTGATGGAGCGCCCGAGGCGCCGCGAGGACTGGGCGGATTCTACTGGCCCGGTTCAGTATCAGGATTTGCCGGTCGGGATGGAGCGTTTTGTGTTTCAGGCCCGGCTGGTTGTGTTGCACCGATGATGGTGCGGGGATTGTGAGGTTGTTATGGCGATTGATGACAAGAAGACGCTGATTGTCGCTGAGGCGAATATCTACACTGCGGCGGTGGATACGAAGGCTCCTACGGTGACGGCGTACAAGACTAATAAGGAACAGGCGTTGACGGGGTGGACGAATATCGGCCATACGTCGGCGGAGAATCCGTTTAAGATCGCGAAGGGTGGCGGCGATGTCACTACGAAGGGGTCTTTGCAGAAGAAGAAGCTGCGCACGTCGATTAGTGATGTCTCGTATTCGCTTGAGGTTGCTCTTGAGCAGTTCGATGCGCCGTCGATTAAGCGTTACCTGGGCGCTAATGCCGCGACTGTGGATGGGATTACTTACGCTAAGTCCAAGCCGACCGCTGAGCACGTCGCCCTCTTGATCGTCGTGGAGGATGAGGGCAACGTCTGCTTTATCCACGCGGGTAAGGCGGACATTGTTGCCAATGGTGACATTGACGTGAATAGCGTCGAAGATTTGGCTTCGCTTCCGATTAAGTTCGAGATTCTTGAGGACAAGAATGGGAACACGATCGGCATTGGCGAGGTTGCGGCCCTTTCCTGAGATGAGGGGGTGGCGGTTCCGCGTGGGGCGTGTGCCAGGGTGGCTGCGCGGGACCGCCGTTTTTCCTGGCATTCCACCGTGGCATATTTTTGGGAGTTGATTGATTATGACGAAGGTTGATTTCGAGCACCTTGACCTGGACGCTATTCGTGCTGAGGCGGACGCTAAGTATCTGAATCTCATGGTTGAGGGCGTGTGTTTCCGTAGTGTCATTCGCATGAGCAAGGATGAGCGCGCTGAGTTTAGTCAGCGTGTGAGCGCGCGGGGTGAGGATGATGTTGACATTGTTGACTTTTACCGTGGCATTCTGACGCTGGCTTCGTCGGATAAGCCTGCAGCCGCAGCGCTGCTTGACCGTATCGGGGATGATGCGGCGGTGCTTGACACGCTGGTTACGCTCTACTTTGAGCGCACTCAGGCGGGGGAAGCCTCGCCGTCGCAGAACTGATTGACCGGGCGGGGACGGGGATATACGTCGATTTTCGCATCCACTATGGGATTGATTTGGTGGATGCGATTGAGAGAGGTTCCCCGTCCCCGCGTTTTTTGCTTGCTCTGGTGCGTGGGTTGCCGGATGGTTGTTGGACGCAGGCGATTCTGGCGGAGATGCCTGAGTTGCGCGGGTGGACGCGAGAGATGTCCCTGATGGCGGACGTGTTTGACAACATTTCGGTGAATACGGTGGCGACTGGTTTTGGGAAGTCGCGGCGCCCGTATTTGTGGCCGGGCCGTCCTGGGGTGAAGCAAACGTTTGCGGCGGAGAAGTGCACCGTGAAGGGCGTGAGGCAAATGTTCCTTGACGCGATGGGAGCGTGATGTTGGGGTGTTTGCCTCGCCCCCCTCATGGGGTTTGTTGTTGTGTGTGAGGGGGGTTTGTTGTGGGTGCTGAGGCTGGTAATGTTGTTGCTCGGCTTGCGGTGAAGGTCACGCCGGATACTGAGAAGTTCTACGGCGACTTGGCGCGTAAGCTGGAAGTGATTGAGAAGCGCTTGCAGCCGCTTGAGGTTGGCGTTGAGCTGGACGAGAACGCGCTGCGTGAGCGCGTTCGTGTGATGTCTGAGCGGGCGCAGGCTGCAGTGAAGGACGTCCAGATGGGCGTCCATTTTGATGAGCGAGAGTTCGCGAAGATCGGCGCGATGGCTGATCGTTTGGATGACGCGATGGAGCGTCAGTCTGGCGCACTGTCGAAGGTGTATGACGGTGACATGGATACGATCAGGCGGCACTGGTCGGCGTCGTTGGAGGCGATGAAGCGGGACGCGGCTAAGCGGTTGAAGTTTAAGGGTCCTCATGTGGATGAGGATTCGTATTGGCGTGGGCATACGGAGTCGGCGTTCCGCATGTGGTATGGGCGTCGTGGTGAGGAGATGCGCCGGGCGTTCCGCGCGTTGGGGCCGGTGGAGTTTGAGTTGCGGCCTGACTCCCAGTGGCAGGAGCGTGCGCGTGGCGTGCTGGACGGGTTCTTTAGCAAGGAATACACGGGCCGGGTTAAGTGGCGTGTTGATGAGGACTTGAATGATGTGGGCGCGTTGCGTCGCCTGCGAGCTCGCATGGAGCGCGAGTTTGCGCACGGCTGGAAGTATGTGGTTGACCCTGACGTCGATGTGAAGTCTGGCCGCGTGGATGCGGCGTTGAACAAGCTGCGTCATGAGATGCGTGAGCGGGCTTTCGGTAAGCATGATGCTTTCCATCTGGATATTAAGCCGAACATGAGTGACCATGAGCTGCGCGAGGTGGGCCGCAAGCTCAAACACTTCAAGCGCAAGTGGGATGACACTGAGTTGGAGTTCAAGCTGAGTTTGGATCACTCGTCGCGGTATGTGGCTGCGGCCAGGTTGGCGATGTTGGCTCGCGACAGGTGGGTGAAGCTACGCCCGGTGATCGACCACAAGGCGATGGTGATCGCCAGGGAGACGTTGGCCGCGATGTCGGGCTGGCGCTTGGCGTCGGATCTGACACGTAATGTCTGGGATCTGGTGAAGAATCTGGACAAGATGGTGCCGGCGATTGGCGCGGTTGGTGCCGGGTTCGCGGTGGCTGGTTCTGGCGTGACGCAGTTGCTTAAGCACACGTTCACGTTGGGCGGCGCGGTTGGTCACGTGTTGCAGGCTGCGGCGTTGTTGGGGCCGACGTTGGCCATCTCTGCTGGATTTATCGCCTACACGGCGGTTCAGGCGGCGAAGGTTGCGACGGAGATTGTGCCGGGGCTGGAAGATGCGTTCCACAAGATGAATGACGCGGCCCAGCATGGGTTCTGGGATGCGGTGTCGGAAGGCCAGATCGCGAAGATCACGGACTCGTTCTTCCCTGAGATGGAGGCCGGGTTCGCCCGGTTGTCGAAGGCGATGGGTGGCCATTTCGGCAAGCTGGTGGACTCGTTTGATCGAGTGCTCAAGCCTCATATCGCGGAGATGTTTGACCATTCGGCGGTTGGTATCGACAAGCTGGGTGAGCACACGGATTCGTTGATGACGATCCTCGGCGTGCTGGGCAAGCATGGCTCTAAGACGATGGAGCGTTTCTTGGGGTTCCTGGGTGACGCGACGGACAAGTATGCGGACTGGCTAGTCAAGGCTGAGGAGTCGGGCCGGTTGCAGGAGATTATCGACCGTGGCATTGACACGTTGAAGGATTTCGGTCGCGCTGTCGGTAGCACGGGCGGCATCTTGCACGGGTTCTATAAGGCTGCTGAGGAGCAGGGCGGCGCGTCGATGAAGCGTTTCGCTGACGGGCTTGAGGCCGTGAACAAGGTCGTGAATGGGAGCCGGTTCCAGACTGGCTTGAAGCGCGTGTTCTGGGGCATGAGCCAGGCGTGGGAGCGGTTCAAGGATGAGACGCGCGGCGTGTGGGGCGAGTTCGCCTCCTCGTGGTCGCATTTGGTTGCTGAGGCTGGCGAGGCGATGGGGCGCGTGGGCGGCAAGTTCACGAAGGCCGTGTTGACGTCGTTCAGTGGCAAGGACTTCAATAAGGGGTTCCGTAGTCTGTTCGATGGCTTGGCGGATGGCCTGTCGCGTATTGCGGGCGTGTGGCCTAAGGTGTCGAAGGGCCTCGGGTCGTTGATGTCGTTTATGGGGTCGCTGGGCAGGGGCTTGTCTCCTGTTGTTGGCGCGGCTTTGGAGGCGTTGGCTCATGCTGCTGAGCGTTTGGGTCCGGCGTTGTCGAGGGCTGTGGAGAAGGGCGGCCCGGCGCTGGGCAGGGCTATCGAGTCGTGGGGGAAGATTGCGACGCCGGTCGCTGAGGCGTTGTCTAAGCTGCTTGACGCCCTGGTTCGTATTCCTGGCGCTGTTGAGGCGGTGGCTACGGGGTTCCTGGCTTTCCGTGGTATCTCGTCTGCGGCGTCCCTGGTGAAGGCCCTGTCTGGGGCTTTGTCTGGACTGAAGGCTGATTCGTTGGCGGCGAAGGAAGCGTTGTTGAAGTTTGCGGCCGCTCGTGTGGGCGCGTCTGCGCTTGAGGGTGGTGCGGCTGCTGGTGAGGCGGCGGCTGTGGCGGCTGGCGCTGGCGCGGCTGGTAAGGTCGGCAGGTTTAGCGGCGTGGCGGCTAAGGCGCAGAGCGCGATGGGCAAGCTCGCTCAGGGGGCGGCTGGCGTGGTGTCGTTCTTGACAGGCCCGTGGGGCCTGGCGCTTGCTGGCGCTGGCTTGGCGTTGGGCGGCTTGATTTCGTGGTCTAATCAGGCGTCGGATGCGTTGGGTAATGATCTTGCTAACGCGTTTACGAAGGTCGCGGATGGGGCGTCTGGCGCGTCGGCTAAGGTGTCGTCTCTGATGAGCGAGGTCACGAAGAAGGCAGGGCCTATCGGGCTTAAGGGCGGTAGCGGCGTCGATCTGGCGTTGCAGAACTACCGCACGGCCCCCCGGTGGGCTAACTGGCTTTCCGCTGGCCTTGGCGAGTGGGGGGCCGGTAACGTTCACGCGACAAGCGCTGCTGTGAATATCTCGGACGCGTTTGATCGTATTGGCGAGATTGCTCGTTCGGGTAATGTGGCGGGCGCGGCTGAGGCGTTGCGTCAGATGCGCGAGGAGCTTGTTAAGGGTGGCGCGTCTAATCAGGAGTGGGATAAGACGCTGGATTCGGCGTTGGATTCTGTGACTGGTTTGCGTGCTGGCCTTGAGGAGTATGCGCGCTCGATGGGGTATGCGACGGATAAGCAGTCGTTGCATAACTTGTTGGTGGGACAGACCGACCTACTGTGGCAGAAGATGCAGGCGGATCAGGCACGTTTGGCCTACAACACGGCGGCTTTCGGTAAGGCGATGGACCAGAACTTCACTCAGTGGGGTTTTGGCGCTAAGAAGGCCGAGGGGTTGCATGCGGCGATTGAGCGTGTGAGCCAGTCGATGATCGACGTCGGCGCGGCGGCCAGGGACGCGAATGGTGAGGCGGTGCAGTCGGTGGAGACTGTGCTTGCCAACTTGCAGGCTCAGGTTGACGCGCAGGCGCAGGTTGCGCAGAACATGCTGGACCTTGCGTCGGCTGGTTTCAGTACGCAGGTGCTGGAGCAGTTGGCGCAGTTGCCGCAGGGCGCTCAGTATTTGCAGCAGTTGAAGGATGCGTTGGCGGATACGTCTGATGAGGGTCGCGCGCATTTGCAGGAGCTGTTGGATCAGGTGAATGGGCTTGGTCCGGCGTTGCAGGGTGCAGCGTGGAACGCTACGCCCGCGTTGCAGGAGTTCCATAATGCGGTGACTGGCTCGTTTGACACGATGAAGCAGGGCGTTGTTACGGCGTTGGATCAGCTCGGGGTTGATGCTGGCGCGAAGGCGGCGGCGGCTGGTGCTACGACGTCGGATGAGCTGATTAAGGCTTTGTCCGGTGCGGGCGTGCAGATCAGTGAGACGGCTGATGGTTGGGCGTTGACGCTGAATGGTAAGACGGCGCAGTTTAGTGCGGCGGGCGCGGCGAACGGTAACGCGTATGTGGGTGCTGTCGGGGCGACTGCGCCGAGCGCTTACATTGTGGGCACTGTGGTCGGTAATCAGGCTCATTCTGGTTTGTCCGCGCCGAATTACGCGCAGCCTGGCTCTGCGGGCGGTTCGAGCTTTGCGATGGGCTTGGCGTCGATGGCTGGCCGCGCGTATTCGGCTGCGTCGAGCTTGGTGTCGCAGGCTGTGGCTGGCGTGAGTACGGCTGCGAGCCGGTTGTGGAGCATGGGCGTGAACGCGGGCGCGTCGTTTGCGAGCGGCCTCATGAGTAGGGTGCAGGGCGCGATTTCTGCCGCACGGTCGATGGCGGATTCTGTGGCGTCTGGCGTGAAGGTTGCGCTGGATATCAACAGTCCATCGAAGGTGTTCCGTAAGATCGGCTATAGCGTGCCGGAAGGTTTCGCTCAGGGCATTGAGCGGGCGTCCGGGTGGGCGACCGATGCGGCTGTGGGGATGGCGTCGGAGACGGTTGGTGCGGCTCGCGGCGTGTTGGAGATTAACAGCCCGTCGAAGGTGTTCCGTCGTTTTGGCGAGTTCATTCCGCAGGGCCTGGCTGGTGGTATTCGTAGTGAGGCGGATGCTGCTGTGCGTGAGGCTGAGGCGATGGCTGGCCGCGTGGTTGAGGCTGGCACGGGCGTGCGGATGCGCGTGTTTGATGGTGGCAGGTTTGACGTGTCGGAGGATTCGCGTGTGACGGTGCGTGTTGATCCTGAGTCGTTGCGTGGCGCCAGGTTTGGGTTGCGTCTGTCGGATGAGACTGAGTTGGAGACGTTCATTAGTGACGTGGCTGATGGGCGTGTCATTGAGTATGCGCGTATGGGCGCGTAGCGGCCCCGTGTGGGGTGGGCGGCTACTCCCCTGCCGGTGTGGGCTGGTGGGGGCGTGGTCGCCCGTCTGGGGGCCTTTGTGGGGGTGTTTCTTGTGGAGAAGTTCGCGGGGTTCATTCACGAGGTGTCTGGGTTGCCGTCGTTTGTTGTGACGGTGCCGGGGGTCTTGTGGGCTGATGATGATGTGGCGTGCGAGGTGTCGCGGGGTGTTGAGTCCGGGGGGTTCTGGGAGTTCTCGCACGTGTTGGCCCCTGTGGGGCAGAAAATATCCTACCTGTATGAGGGTGAGGACGGGGAGCTGTATGGGCCTGTCGAGTTGACGAGGACTGTTCCAGGTTGCCCGGATGGTGGGGCTGTGGTCGCGACGCAGAATGGTCGTGGCGTCATGGTGGACCTGTATGAGGACACTGGCGACCCGTTGGAATGGGAGAACCGCGTGAGTGAGTTCGAGAATGGCGTGGTCCGGTTCAAGCGCGGTGCCCTGTCGGGGTCGTCCCGATTCGTGGTGGACACGCCTCAGCGGGCGCGTCAGGTGCGGGCCGTGTTGGAGGCCCCGGGGTTGACGCTGATTAGTCCTGGGCAGGTGGCGGCGGGCGTGGATGGGGTGCGGTGCGTGCTGGTGAAGCGCGTGAACTATTCCCGACTGTCCGTGGAGGGTGATCGTCAGATCGACGTCGAGTGGACGGTGAAGCCGTTCCCCGGGATGCAGGGGCGCGGCGGGTTGAAGGGGCCGGTGGTTCCCGCAGTGACGTGGGGTGACGCTATCCGCGCTGGCAGGTCGTGGGGTGATTGGACGGTGTTGGAGCTGTTGAGGAATGTGGGGTACTAGGGATGAGGGCACCGGAAGGACTTAACGTTGAGGTGTTGACGAGGCCGTGTCGCGTGTGGAGCACGGTAACTGTGCATCGCGGGGCGACGGTGTTGGCCGCTGACGTGGAGTTGGAGTCGGGCAGCTTGGAGCTGTCGTCGGGGCAGACGACTCAGGAGCGGTTGACGTTCACGGTATCCCCGGATTGGACGCCGGTGAACGAGTGGAGTCCGTTCGCCCCGTACGGGCAGGTGGCTCGCCTGTCGGTGCATGTGGAGCCGGATGGCGGGGAGGCGTTCACGGTTGACCGTGGTTCGTTCCTGTTGCACGAGGCGACGTGGGATGCGGGCGACGGTGCGGCTGTCAAGGTGACCGCGTATTCCTTGTTGCAGCGGCTTGTGGATGATGATTTCCCGTTCCCGACGTCCCCGGATGGGGTGTCGCTACGTAGGGAGGTTGAGCGGTTGTGTTACCCGCACCTGGTTCCCTCGTTGGATTGTGGTGAGCGGACGCTCCCTGGCGGCTTGGCTTGGGGGAATAAGCGCGTCGAGGCGTTGGGGAAACTGGCGGACATGTTTGACCTGCGGTTCTACGTGGGAGCGGACGACATGTTGCACATGGTGGATGCGCGTAACGGTCGCGTGGTTGCCCGCTATACGGGTGAGGATTTGTTGTTGTCGGAGGCTAGGAAGGCGTCGCATGCGGTGCCGAACAGGTGGACGGCTGTCGCGGATAAGACGGGCGGTAGCGCGTCGCATGGTGGCGCGAGGTATTCGCATACGGTGCAGGTTGATTCGGGGCCTCGCACGGTGGGCTTGTATGGGGTGGTGCATAAGGTGCTGCAGGTGCAGGACGGGTCGCAGGATGCGGTTGTTGCCGCGGCTGATCGGGCGATGCGTGAGGCTACGGGCGGGGCGGATGACAGGTCTTTCAAGATCGTGCCGGACTATCGGCTGGACTTGGGTGACGTGGTCACGGTAAAGCCTGCGGATGGTGAGCCGGTGACTGGGCCGGTGACTGGCTTGGTGATGAACCTAGACAGCGAGGCTGCGGCAATGCGTGTTGATGTGAAGAATCGGGTGGTGCTGTGAAGGGTATTAAGAAGTCGTTCTGGCTTGACGCTCCGGCCCGCGAGGCGGCGCAGTCGGGTTCGGTGCCGGGCACTGTGGTTGGCGCGGGCGAGAATGGGACTGTGCGTGTCGCTGTGGGCGGCGAGGGGAACGTGGTGAATGTGCCGTCTGGTGGCGGCGTGTTTGAGCATGGTTCTGAGGTGCGCGTGCAGGTGGATGCGTCGGGCGCGCCGGTTGGCGTGTTGGATGCTGGCTCGTCTGTGACTGAGGGTGGTTTGGTGTATGCGGGCGCTGAGGGGCGTCGGGTGCGTGAGGTGGCGGCTGAGGCGGCTGAGGCTAAGGGTTTGTCGGAGCGTGCGATGCGTGAGTTGGATGATGTGCGAGGTCGGACGGCGCAGGATTTGGAGTCGTTGCGCTCGACGTTGCAGACTGCGCAGGGTGACGTGGATAAGGCTCGCTTGATGTTCTCATCGTCGGAGAAGGATCCGAAGTCGTATTTCCGCGACTTGGGGGTTGATCCTCCGTTGGGGGCGGTGTATGAGCAGCGCGGCCAGGGCGGGGCGGTTGAGTACCGGTTCCGGTGGGATGGCCGGAACTGGGTTGAGTTCAATATCGGGTCGTCGTCTGTTCGTGTGGAGCCTGGGTTGTGGACTCGTCTGTTGCAGGTGGCGGGGGATGCGACGATCAGTGGGGACTTGTTGGCTGGCGGGTCGGTGACGGCGGACAAGGTAGTGGCGTCGAAGGAGCTGAGCGCGAAGGTCGCTAAGTTCGATGAGTCTGTGGTGTCAAAGTTGCGGGCTGAGAAGGCTACGATTACAGGCGATTTGATTGCGGATACGCTGGTTGGTAAGAGTATTGAGGGCGGGCGTTTGACGGTGAACACGTCGAGCGGGGATGGCGTACACCGACTGTCGTTGAAGCCTGCAGACGATACTGGGCGACCAATTATCGCGTTCTCGTCATGGGAAAGAGGCAAGGGGTGGCGCAATGGAGTCATTATGGGCGTTACAGGCATGAATGTGTATCGCGAAAATGCGGCTGAGTCCCCGTATTTCATTTCATGGGCTGAAATGGCCGCTGCTCCGTATTACAGGTATGCGTCGGGTAAGACGCGCATTAACTTGCAGGCCGATAAAGTGGTGCGCGCCCCCTTGAGCGCTGATTTGTCTCCGCGTGGCCGTCAGGTGCGCGTGGTGAGTGGGACCAGTGTCATTGTTCCTGAGTCTGGCCGGTATAGGGTGACTGGCTGGGGAGCGTTCTGGTCGGAGAAGTGGGATACCACCACTGCGGTCATGTTGTTGCGCGGTGGCGCGACGGACGCCGGGTGGGGTGATTTGTATGGGTATGCGATTGCCCCGGTTGGCGCTTATGCTACGCCCTCGTTTACGGGTCTTGTGGACATTCGAGCGGGTGAGTCTATTTCGTTGGGTGTGAGGGCTAATGCCGCGTCGTCGGTTTACGACTATAGGTTTGAGGTTGAGTTTGTGTGTCCCTTGTGATGGGGCGGGTTGGAGTTGGTTGTGACTGAGGTTAGTCCCAAGGGCGTGAAGGTTCCGTCTGTTGATGATCCGTTGTTGACGTCGTTTAAGACAGCGTTCAATAGCGCTGGCCTAATTCAGGCGGTGACGTCGATTGGTGCGGCTAAGGGCATGGTGGATGAGCTGGTGAAGGCGGGGGCGGCTCCGTCTGCGTCGAATCCGGCGTATGTGGATGTTGGTGCCCAGTTGTACAAGGTTGATGGGTCGAAGCGTGGGGATGGTTCGTGGCTGTTGAAGGCCATGAATGAGATTGAGCTGGACTCTCAGACTTACCCGGCGTCGGGCGCGTCCTATAGCGTGGGTGCGGGCCAGTACTACAAGTATTACGGGGCGAATCTTCCGGTGCGTCCGTATCGGCGCGCGGTGTTGTCGTTTGTGACGGGCTGGGCGAACACGACGGGGGGCGTGGACCTGTATTTGTGGGTGAAGGGCGCGGGCACGGTGCGGTCGGCGTTTAACTCTGGTGGCGGGGATCAGCAGTCTAATTTCCTTGCCAATTTTGGTGTGGTTGAGGCGAATGAGGTGCCGCAGATTGAGTGGGGTATTTACGGGCGCGGGAATGGTGGTTCTGCGACGTTTACGAAGGATGGCACGTATAACCGCTTTATGACGGTTGCGTTGCCGATTTCGATGTGATGAGGGGGGTTGTTGTGAAGGTTGAGGACGTGAACCTGGCGCTTTTGTCGGATGCGGAGTTGTCCACGTTGTACGGGGATGTAATGCAGGAGTTGGCGCGTAGGGATGCTATTCGCGTGTCGTTGGAGACGGCGCGTAGGGCTGCTGCGGATTATGAGGCTGCGGTGAAGCGGTCTCCGGCGAAGGAGTTTAAGGAGCTCGCGTTGGATGCGTTGATTGGTCCGGGCGAGCGGATCATGTTGGATGGTGTCGAGTACAAAAACGTGTCGGGCCAGTGGTTGTCCCCTCACGCGCAGGGGCCGGCTGGGTTTTGGCGCGGCTGGGTCAAGTGTGACGGCAAGGGGAATGTTGTGATCGGGGATCATAAGCCTTGGTCTGCTGGCATGCACGTGTCTGAGGGGGATCAGTGTCAGCATGTGGGGCGCGTGTGGCGTTGCTTGAAGAAGCATGACACGTCGAATGATCTTGCGCCGGATAAGGCTCCGGCGTTGTGGCAGGCGATTGACTGATTGAGTGTGAAGGGGTTGTTGTGGATTACGTTAACTTGAATGCGGATTACGATATTTGGTCGAGCAATTTCACGCAGGGGCGCGGCGGTTATGCGTTGGATCGTGTGGTGTTGCATCATAATGCGGGCGTGCGTATGAGTCATTCTGCGGTGCATGGCGCGTTCGTGTCGAATGGGACGTCGGCGCATTACAATGTGGATGCTGAGGGTAGCGTGTGCCAGTATGTGCATGATTCGGATACGGCTTATCATGCGGGCGATTGGGGCACTAATTGCCGGTCGATTGGTATTGAGCACGCGAACATTGGTGGCGCGTCTACTGGCTGGGCCATTTCGGATTCGACGGTGGATTCCGGCGCGCATTTGACTGCCGCTATTTGTGCGGCCTATGGGCTGGGTCGCCCCGAGTGGCGCGTGAACGTGTTCCCTCATTCGGACTTTTTCAGCACGGCGTGCCCTGCTGCGTTGCGTGATGAGTTGGCGGGCCAGTACATGTCTCGCGCGCAGTATTGGTACGACCATTTGGGTGCGGCGGAAGGCCCTGGCTGGGTGAAGGAAGGTAATGGCTGGTGGTACCGCCGCGAGGATGGGTCGTGGGAGACTGGATGGTTCAAGGTTGGCGATGACTGGTTCCTTGCGGATGAGAAGGGCTGGCTCAAGTCCGGCTGGGTGATCGAGAATGGCACCTGGTACTACTTGCACCCCACGCATGACACTCGGTTTGGTGTGATGGAGACTGGCTGGGTCAAGGATGATGAGAACTGGTTCTATCTTGGCGATGACGGCAAGATGTGTACCGGCTGGCAGAGGGTGAAGGATAAGTGGTACTTCCTTGAGTCGAATGGTGTGATGCGTACTGGGTGGCTGTCTGAGGGCGGTCACCATTACTTTATGGATGACCAGGGCGTGATGTGTACGGGTGTTGCTCGCACTCGTTTGGATGGCGGGTGCAGCGCGTTTGATAGTAAGGGGCGTCTCATTGAGGGGCGTGTTGTTATTGAGCAGGACTCGCAGGGGGTTCTGCGCGTGGTTGAGGAGGCTGCATGATGGGTAAGGGTTTGTCGTCGCAGACTGTGTTTCCGTGGCGCGCGGTTGCTCGCACGGTGTTTCAGGTTGCGGTTGCTTTGGCGGCGTTGTTGCCGCTGGTGTTTGCGCAGGCTGGCGTGAGTGCGGCTGAGGCGTCTGGTTGGGCGGCTGTCGTGTTGGGCGTGTGTGCGACGGTGACGCGCGTGATGGCGATGCCGGAGGTTGAGGCGTTTCTGCGAGTGTGGTTGCCGTGGTTGGCGGCTCACGCCCCGGAGGTTGATGCTGGGGAGGGCTGATGGTTATCGAGTTGTTGGCGCAGCCTGCGTTGTGGGCGGCGGTCGGTGGTCTTGGCGGTGTTCTGGTGACGTTGGTGACTAAGCGTGCGGACCATAATCTCGATGCGTTGAAGGTTCTCGTGGACAGGCTTGAGCATGAGGTTGATGGTCTGTCGCAGCGTGTCGCGTCGCTTGAGGTGGAGCGTGACACGTTGGGTCGCAGGTTGCGTGCGACGTTGGATTGGGCGCATCGTGTGTGGCGTTGGGGTCATGCGTTGGTGGAGTTGTTGCCTGATGGGGTGGATGCGCCTCCTGTGCCGGAGGTGCCGCGCGCGTTGGAGGATGAGTTCTGACGTGCTTGGGGGGCGTGGCCGTGTGGTTGCGCCCCCCACTGTGCGCGTGGTGTGTTGTTTGTTTTGGAGTGTGATGTGTTGTGGCGGCAAGGTTGAGTGAGCTACACGGGGCCATTGAGGGGTCTGTGCGGCCCGTGGAGCGGCGTTCGTGCAAGGTGGGCGCGTTTATTCGCAGTCTGGATTCCGAGGACGCTGAGTGGCTTTCTGGGGCGTTGGACGATCCGTCTGAGTCGTCGGCTGGTTTGCGTCGGACGTTGCGTGCGGCTGGTTTTGAGGTAGCTCGGTCGAGTTTGTCGGCGCATCGTAGGGGGGAGTGTTGTTGTTATGGGGTCGCTTAAGAGTGTGCATGAGCGTGTGAACGCGCCGGTTGCGGCTGAGGGTGCGAGGGTTAGCGCGGGTAATGGTGCTCGCATTTTGACTCTGGATATTGAGTGCAGTCCGACGGTCGCTCACGTGTGGGGCTTGTGGGATCAGAACGTTGGGTTGAATCAGATCGTCGAAGATGGTCGGATGATTTGTTTCGCTGCGAAGTGGTATGGCGACTCGCAGACGATGTTCTGGTCCGACGAGAAGGACGGGCATGAGGCGATGGTTGAGGCGGCGTGGCGGCTGCTTGATGAGTGCGACGTGCTGGTCACGTTCAATGGGATCAAGTACGACGTGAAGCATTTGAATCGTGAGTTTGTGTTGGCTGGGTTGGGTAAGCCTCGCCCGTACCGGAACGTTGACCTGTTGCCGGTGGTACGCCGGGAGTTCAAGTTCCCGTCAAACAAGCTGGATTACGTGGCGTCTCGCCTCGGGCTGGGCCATAAGGTTGCGCACGAGGGGCACGCGTTGTGGGTTGCTTGCATGGAGGGTGACCGTGACGCGTGGATGCGGATGGAGACGTATAACCGTGGCGACGTCGAGTTGACTGAGGCGTTGTTCGACAGGTTGCGCCCGTGGTTGTCATCGGCTGTTCACCTGGGCGTGTGGAGTCAGGGTGAGGGCCTGTCGTGTCCGACGTGCGGCGGCGTGGAGTATGAGTCGTGTGGTGAGGCGGTGACTGCTGTGAGCGTGTTTGAGTGCTTCCGTTGCTGCGGGTGTGGCGGCGTGTTCCGTGGGGGGCGTGCTGTGCGGCGGGTTGCGTCGCGTAGGGTGGCGTGATTGAGCGCATGGTCAGTTGGTGGGGGTGTAGCCGTTTTTGGTTGCGCCCCCACCTTTTTGCTTAGGGTGTCAACCGTATAAGGTTGCGCATGATGTGCGGTGGGGTTGCGTGAGGCTTGCAATGTGGTAATGTTTGGCGTGCGGCAGTTGTTACCAACAGACATAGGGAGTGATGCAAGGTGTCGCAGCGGAAGATCGTGGACGAGGATGAGGCTCGCCGTCTGCTGGTTGACGAGGGCTACACGTACCAGCAGATGATCGACCTGTACCGGGAGAAGTATGGGGTTGAGACGTCCGCGTCTGTGTGGAGCCGGTTCTTGAAGGGCGCGGGCAAAGCGCGCATTGTTCGCACTTATCCGCTTGCTGCTCCGTGGCTTGTTCGGGCCAAGAATCCTCGCAACGGCCATTACCGTACCGGCCTGCGCGCTTTGGCAGCTATCGAGCATGGTGAGGATGTGGCGGGGGAGAATCGTCGCATCGCCATTCGCTTGCGCCGCGCGCTTGGCGTGGGCCGGGTTGTTGATTATGACTGGGATGCGAATGCTTATGTGCTTGTGCCTCGTCGCGAGGGCGTGGATAAGTGGTGGATTCGTGACCCGTTTGTGGGTGACGATGGTGAGCCTGTGGCTGATTTGTCGCTCGTGACGGTGGCTGCTACTGAGGCGCATTTTGGCATGTGATGGCAGGTTTTGTTCTCCCACCTGGGGACTGTGACTTAGGTCGCGGTCCCCTTTTTTGCGTGTTCCGCTTGCACGATCCGTTAGCCGTGCGGTAGCCTTGCGCTTGTTCGACTGATCTGAGTCGAGCGCTTTCAACACGTTTTCTACTGGAAGGGAGAAAACTCGTATGGACGAGAAGCGGACCATCCGCCGACTGTCGTATTCCAGCGCGGCACAGTACAGCGATTGTGCTGAGCGTTGGCGACTGTCCCGCGTGTATGGCCTGGACGGGTCCACGTACTGGGTGACCATGATGGGCACGGCGGTGCATGAGGTGACTGAGGCGATTGACCTGAATGAGGTTGGCCTCGCCAAGGACAAGCACGCGCCGCTGCTGAATGAGGACGTGGGTAAGGCGTTCACGTTCGCGTTCGACCGGGAGAAGGCTCGCCGTCTGGAAGCGGGCACGACGATCAACACATCTGGCCGTGTCCTCAAGACGGGGATCGGTAAGGGTGGTGGCCCGAACAAGAAGGACGAGGAGTGGGCCAGGCATTACGGGCCGATCATGGTCCAGAACTGGATCGACTGGCGTGCCGCTAACAACTACAAGGTCGCCCTGTTTGATGCGCCGGACGGGAAGACGGTCCCCGGCATCGAGTTGAAGGTGTCGCACCCACTGGGCGGCTACCCGTATGTCGGCTACGTTGATCGCATTCTCGTTGACGGGAATGGGGAACTGCTTGTCGTGGACCTTAAGACGGGGAACCCACCGCAGTCTACGACCCAGCTCAAGGCGTACGCCGCGCAGTTGCGCGCTGCCGGGGTACCGGTTGCGAAGGCCGCCTACTGGATGGGCACGGACGGCGACGTGCTGGAATGGGTGACGATGACGACCCGGAATGACGCTTACGTGGAGACGTGGCTGAATAACGTGGGGCGCGGCCTTGAGGCCGGCATTTTTCCCGCGTCGCCGGGCATGATGTGCAAGGCGTGTCCCGTGCGAGAGTACTGCTCTGCGGTTGGTGGGGAACGTAGCGGCGAGGTTCCGCCGATTACTGGTCCCGTCGAGTTCTTGGAGGTGGCGTGATGACTGTCCCGGAGATGTCCCCGTGGCGGGATGATGTGGGGCGCGCGACGGCCCTGGCTGTGGATACCCCGGCTGAGGTGACGGTGACGATGAAGGCTGGGGGCGGGTATGACGCTCCGTGGATGGTTTTCCGAGGAAGCGTGGCGTCGGTTGAGCGCGCCCTTGAGGATGCGTTCGGCTGGCAGGGCTGGGATCACGAGAAGGTTCCCATGTCGGACGCGGTTCTGTCTCTGGCGAAGGCCCTGGCGGGTAAGTGGAATGTTGTGGACCAGCTTGCGGCGCGGGTGATCGTGGATGACGTTCCTGTGGACCTGGGTTTGCATGAGGGCGACGCGGATCGTCCGAAGGCCCCTGTGGCGGACCCGCTGGAAGCCCTCTCGGATAACGAGAAGAATATTTACAACCTGATTACTGGCGCCTCGGATGTTCCGACGCTGCAGGAGTTGTGGCGTCGCTATGGGACGGCGATGAATAACCAGCCGGTCCTGGTGGAAGCGTGGAAGGCGAAGGGTCGCGAGCTTGCGGCCGCGTCGAAGAAGAAGGGGGCGTGACGCGGTGGCTTACGATGACCTGACTGAGCGCTGGACTGCGCTTCCGGTGGAGTTTCCTCTGAGTGTGGAGGAATTGTACGACCTTGCTATGCGTCTGCCGGATGGTAGTGAGGTGATGGTCGAGGCGGACGCGTGGCGGCGCGTCCAGCTGAAGGCCCGCATGAATCCTCGCGGCTAGTCTGCGAGGCCGTTAGGCGCGTTTCTAACACGGTTAGTCGCGCTGATCCTGCCCCCCTTGTGGGGCTTACACAGAACAAGAAGCAACAAGAAACAGATCGAACACCCCGAGCATGGGGTGAGAACATGGAGAAACAACATGCAGCGTGTCGTCAAGATGCCTAACACCTCGTCTTATTTCCGTACCAAGGATGTCGAGAACGCGCGAGCCATTCTCATCGTCCCTCACAAGGTTGAGTTCGACGTCCCCACTAACTTCAACGGCATGGCGGGCACTCGTCATGAGGTTGAGATGGACGCGTGGGTGTTCCACACTCAGGCAGACGTCGAAAACGGAACCCCCGAGGAGATGCTCGGTGTGATTTGGGGTGCGAACAAGGGCATTGCCCATGCTCTGAACGGCCAGATTGGTAATCTGGTTGGCCCGTTCCGTATCGTGAAGGAGTCGAAGAACGGGAAGTCGTTCTGGACGACCGTGGACCTGGGCGAAGGCGAGCCCGCGTGGAAGCCGGTAAATGACTTTGCGGACGCCCTGTGCGCGAAGATGAGCGCCACCCCCGACGCACCATCGTTCAACGATGAGCCGCTTATGCCGGATTTCGGAGCCTGACCTTAGCCCGTGGGACTGAATGTATTCCAGTCCCTCCGTAAGGGCGTGACCGGTCAGCAACCACTCCCCCACGTCCCCGCTTTCACTGACTTGTATGAGGCGGGCGTGGTGCCGAGGCAAGGGCAGGTGGTGATGGTTGCTGGCCGTTCCGGGTCGCAGAAGTCAGGGTTTGCCCTGTACTGGGTTGCGAGCATGGGTCTGCCGACACTGTACTTTTCGGCGGACATGGCCCCGTTTACGGCGGGCGTACGGTTAGCGAGTATCGCAACCGGCATGACCTCCAAGGAGGTTGAAGCCATGATGAGCACGACGAACGGGCGGGCGCAGATCGAACAGGCGGCATCGAGCCTGCCTATCGAACTGTCGTTTGGCTCCCCGATCACGTGGGAACAGGTGGAGGACGAGCTGAACGCTTACGTCATGCTCCACAACGAGTACCCGAAGGTCGTCGTGTTCGATAACCTCATGGACTTTGCCGGGTGCGAGTCGGATTACGAAGCGCAAATGGGAGTCATGCAAGACGTGATCGCGTTTGCGCGCACTACAGGGGCGACGGTGATCGTGTTGCACCATGCGTCGGACAAGACGCTGGATGCGAAGTCGAACCCGTGGAAGCCCCCATCGAGGGACCAGATCAAGAATGGCCTGTCGGAGAAGCCTGAGTTGACTCTGACGGTCGCACTGGACCCGATCAATAAGGAGTTCTACGTCGCTTGCGTGAAGCAGCGTGACGGGTTTTGTGACCCGTCTGCTTCACGTTACGTCGGCTTGACGTGTGACCCCGCGCGGACCTGGTTCGGGAAGCGGGGGTGACGCGATGGAAGGAAGTGTGAGTCTGTTATGCCTTTTTGGCTGGTGGTAATTCTGGCGATACTAGCGACTTTTATTGTCCTGCCCTTATCCGTCATTTTCCTTGAGGTGGTAGGGGCTTGGTATGACCATGTGATTTACCGGCTTGAGTTAGCTGCAGAACGGTTCTGCCGGAGACGCGGCTGGTACTGATTGGAAGGGAATGAAAAGTGAGTGTGACAACGATTGGCGTCATTGTGGCCCTGGCGTGTAACGCCGCAACAGCGCTTGTTCTCCTGCAAGTACAGGCGCAACTGCGCGACTTGCGTAGGGCATGGGTGCGGATCGAGGCGTCCGACTTGGACCACGGGCTGCGCCTGACCGTCGCTGAAAAGCAGATCAAGGATATGCGAACCGGGGCGCGCGAACTGTCTCGCACGGTCGGCATGATCGACCGAGACGTTCAGGAGCTTACCAACGGCGCGTATGCGGGTAGCGGTGACGACCATGAGGCCAGGTGCCTCGGTTGTGCGGCTTGCATGAGGGGGGACTGCAGCTGATGCCAGTATCGACAATGATCCTCCTCGCAGAGTACGCAATTATCGGTGCCATTCTTGGCTGGATGGGGCGCGGCCTGTGGGACGAGTGGAAGTGGGAGAAGCCATGACAAACCGCAACAAGGCCAAGGGCACGGCGTGGGAGACGGACGTCCGCAAGCATCTGCGAGACGCCCAGCTTGACGTCGAACCGCTCCGGCAGCTCGGCTCAGTGGACGAGGGTGACCTGGTTGTGCGCACCCCGAACACCGACGCCCGCATCGTGCTAGAGGCTAAGAACCGGGGCCAGGTGAGCCTCCCCCAATTCCTCCGGGAGGCGGCGGACGAGTCCGCACTGTACGCCCACAACCGGGGCATCCCCCAAGCTGACACGTTCGGCGTAGCGGTCGTCAAAGCCCGACAGAAGCCGACCGGCCAAGCGTACGCGGTCCTCACGTTAGAGGATTTCGCTCGCCTCATGAAGCGCCTCTAAGGGGCGCTACACACAGAACCAGATTCAACACACAAACAGGGGGGTGTCCACATGAGTGAATGGAACACGCGGACAGGCGATGGCGGTCGCTTGAAGGCCACGCTGGACCACTTCAACGTGGACGCCCCCCACGGTTCAAGAAAGATCGTCTGCCCGTTCCACGGGGACGTCAACGCCTCCCTCAGCATCGACTGGGGCAAGGGCCTGTGGCACTGCTTCGGCTGCGGGCGGGGCGGCGACTGGCTTTCTTGGATCATGGAGGAAACAGGAGGGTCTTTTAAGGATGCCAAACGTTATGCAGCCGCTACCGGACTCGATGGTGGCGGAACTAGCGGCGAGGGCCGCGCACTACCAGCAGCAGGCCGATGGGGTCAGAACGTATCTACAGGGCAGGGGTCTCGGCGGCGCAACAGCGCAGGCCGCGCGACTCGGTTACGTTGGTGACCCGTATCCGGGTGACGAGCAGTACCAGGGATGCCTGGTTATCCCTCACATGAATATGGATGGGGTGACGACGGGTATCCGGTTCCGACGTCTGGACGACGGGGAACCGAAGTACACAAGCCGCTCTGGTGAGCGGTTCACTATCTACAACCTGAATGGCGTGGCTGGCGCGCGCGAGGCGCACATCGCTGAGGGTGAGCTGGACACGCTGAGCCTGGTCGAGTGCGGCCTGGCGGCGTGTGGGATGCCGGGAGCGTCCTACTGGAAGCCGTGGATGGGTCTCGCATTTGCCGGGTGTGAGCGCGTGTACGTGTGGGCTGACGGGGATGAGGCGGGCGACCGTCTGGCAGAGGCCGTGACGGATAGCCTGCAGCAGGCCGTCAGGGTGACAGTGCCCCGTGGTGAAGATGTGAACAGTCTCCTCGTGGAAGGGGGTGCAGCGTGCGTGACTGGTTTGATCCCTCGCTGAACGTCGAGGGGCCTATGACGGCTGACCGCGTGCGGGAACTGCTTGCGGTGGAGCCGCCCGAGCTGGACGCTATTTCGGATGATGTGCCCGGCCAGGCTCCTATGTTGTGGCGGGCTTTCCGTAAGGGTATGGACTGGTTCTGTCGCCGCTCTCGGGTGCCTCGTGAGGAGGTTATGGGCTGGCTGTACTTGAAGGCGTTCGACCGTGCTCAGTACGTTGCGGACAAGTGGAATGTGGCGGGCGAGGCTGGCCTGGTGAACTGCCTGAGTGAACTGCTATTCCGGGACTACCCGGACTACAAGCACCACGAACACGAGGTGCCCTGGGACTTCAACGCGCTCCCCGATGAGTTCGAGAAGGGGGACGCGTGAGGTATGACCCCGGAATGATGGTGAAGCTCCTCCCCCTCGCGTTCGATAAGCAGCGCGGGTGGGGCGTGAGCCTGTCTGAGACGCACATTGAGGCTGGCATGCCAAGGGCTAAGCGCGACCCATCCGAGGGCGGTGACATGATGGCTATGTGCGCGGACGCTCAGCGCGCCTACTGGGCGCTTGACCAGGACGAGCGAAACGTGATTGGCAACCGGCTAATCCTCATGGCGACACAGGAGGAAGTGGCCGCCGCGCTTGGCGCGCCATTGATGACAGTACGCCGTCGTGAGTTTCGCGGTGTGAGGAAGATGTGCGAGTTCTTAAACGGACGCCCGCTCGGTGACGGGCTGGACGACGAGCCCTTGGAGGTGGTTCTGTGAGTGATCCGATTCATGATCGTCTCAACGTGATCGAGCGCGGCCTGCGCGCCGAGGTTGAGGAATACAGGGAGGCGATTGCGGCGGCTGATCTGCTGCTTGTTGTGTCGGTTCGCATGTGCGGCCAGGACTCGCTTGACGGTACGGTTGCGTGCTTGCGTCGTCTGCGTGGCGAGCTGGGGGCATGTAAATTGCAGGCGCTAACGTCGCTCGGTCTCATAGCACGTTCTCGGGTTTACGCAACTCGAATGGAGGGCGAGGATTAGGGTCCGTTGCCTCCAATGATGCCCCTTTATCTCGCGCTCCCCCGCTTCCCCCCGCTCCCAGCTGCTTGACCGGCGGCTGTGGGCGGGGGGGCTTTTTTGTTGCCGTCACGCGGCTAACTGCCCCTCACCTCGCAACACTCGGGGCGGGACTTAACCTCTGGTGAGAGTACCAGATGTACTACGACCTGTGATCTAATCGTCACTCAGTGGCCCCCACCCCGATTAAGGGGCGGGGGCCGCGCCACAACCAGTAGACTCACATCGAACCTGTTGTTCAGTCTTTGAACCGACATCCCGGAGGACACGATGAAGCGCATGCGTGATGGCTCGTACACGATTAAGCCGACTTACAAGGTCGGCGAACACGACATCGTTCCGGACATGCTGGCCAAGCGCGCGCTCCTGCACCCCGATCAGGTGGCGGTTGAACAGCGCTCCTCCGTCGGCTCCACGCGCTCCCTCACCACATCTGAACTCCAACGCCAGGTCGAGTACACAGCCTGCGGCCTCATCGGCCTCGGCGTGCAGGCGGGTGATGCGGTCGCGATCCTGGCCCCGACCTCGTACGAGTGGCTCCTCCTCGACCTCGCGCTGCTCTCGATCGGCG
>ERZ772827.241-NODE-241-length-30961-cov-3.170679_pt1 | contig 30961 bp, 22 predicted proteins | sample MGYA00580850_ERZ772827 | MGnify/ENA primary metagenome ERZ772827 (study PRJEB29015, sample SAMEA2737950) | human oral metagenome | biome: human oral; feature: human-associated habitat; material: dental | place: China | collected 2145 ... | reverse complement strand
TTATCCTTATAGGTAAATATATTATAGAAATAAAAAAAAGACTTTTCAAAAATATTATAATTTTAACTTACTTTAAATTTTTAACACTATGATTTTTATTATATTTTGATTATTTTAATAAAAATCAACTATATACATAAGTAAGACAATGTAAAAAAACACCTTAAAAACTCATTAAAAAGAAAATATACTAGTGAATTTTACCTGAAATGAGCCACAATATCTGATCAAAAACAAACTATCTTCCAAAAAATTATTGCCTTTATAGAAGAGTTCAAAGAAGGTGGGAGTGTAGAATTAATCAGTTGAGTGGATAGGAAAGTTTATTATAATATTTCTTCTGGATAACTATAAAAAAAGCGCAAAATCTACTATTATTTTTTAGGGAGGAATTCCTTTGAAATTGTATTATTTAGCATTATTGTTTCTTTACTCGCTATTATATAGAAATAACAAGCATGTCTCTGCTTGGAGGCAAAAATACCGAAAATATCTTTTGGGAGTGCAAAATTACTTCTTAGTAGTAGTGCTTCCACTACCTTTAGAATGAGTATTTGTACTGGACGTTTTAGGAGGATTGTTCGTTCTATTGCTACCAGATGGGTTTCCTGTTTTAGAAGGGAAACCTGAATTGGGATTACTAGCTCCTGGTTTTACTTTGCTCATAGTAGATTTTTTTATTACTCCCACAAAGATACGGTATTTATATATATTTATAATGCCTAGGATATTATTTTTTCAAATTATTTCCATAGTATAGATGCTCAATTCTCTAAATATAAGAGTAGTAAATTTAATCAAATAATTTTACTTATTACTTATCCAGTTTATTTTATAAAAAAGGACATTTTGTTGTATATTTACACTGATAAAAGATAATGAAAACATCTGTTTGCATATTAAATAAGATTAATAGATTTCCCAAAGGGTATGTTTTTACCTATAAAGATTTCAATCAAAAGGTGAAAAGTAAAGAAACTATTATTAAAGCATTGAATAGAATGGTAATTTCAGGGAATCTTGAGAAGATTGCTAAAGGAAAATTCTATAAACCAGAAGAAACTGTATTTGGAAAGTTGGAACCATCAAGAAAGCAGATTGTGAAAGGTTTACTTTAAGATAATGAAAAAAATACAGGCTTTATTACTGGATTAAGTATCTATAGTGAGATGGGATTAACAACACAAGTCAGTAACACCATTCAGATTGGAAAAAATGAAATTCGTCCTACTTTTAAAAGAGAAAGATTTACAAATTCTTTTATTAAGCAAAAAAATATAATTACTAAGGAAAATATTCCTTTACTCCAGATTTTAGATACTATTAATCAAATTAAAAAAATTCCAGATACAACGACAATGCTGAATAAATCCGTATTAAGAATTATCGAAATTATAACTCCCTTTCTGACGAGGGAATTTTTAACATTCAAAAATTATCATTAAAATATCGTCCTTTTACATGAGGTTTTATAGGTTGGTTTTTTGTAAAAGAGGAATTACATAAAAAGTTAGATAAAAAATATGTTAGAAAAAGCAATACAAATAGCAATAAATGCCCATAGTGGGCAGGTTGATAAAGGAAGTAGTCCTTATATATTACATCTTATAAGAGTAATGAATGCGGGTACCACAACTGAGGAAAAGATTTGTGGAATGCTACACGATCTTGTGGAAGATACAGATTGGACTTTTGAGCAGCTCAGAAATGAAGGCTTTGATGAAAGAATTATAGAAGCTTTAAAATGTCTTACAAAAAATGAGGGAGAGGGCTATGATAGCTTTATACAAAGAGTTATTACCAATTCAATAGCTATAAAAGTAAAGCTGAATGACTTGCAGGATAATATGGATATTCGCAGGCTTTCAGAGATTACAGAAGAGGATAGGGAGCGCCTCAATAAATATTTACGAGCTTATAAATATTTAAAAAGTATATCCTAATTGGATACTGAACCAGAAAAATTATACCTCTTTTTCTATTTCTTTTCATTTTCAGAAATTGAAAAGGTGAATTGAGTAGGCAAATTCAATATTTATATGAAAGCATAAGAAGATTATTAAAAAATGATTACCTTTGCCCGCGAATATTTAAAAAGTTTAAATAGTAACCGTGTTCAATACGGAACACACAGAAGATTAATTTTTTTATGAATGCACCACAAGCAATCAAAGAAACTATCCTGCTAAAAGATGGCAGGGAAGTTACCATCGAAACAGGCAAACTGGCTAAACAAGCCGACGGAGCCGTAGTAGTAAAATGTGGCGGTACAATGCTCCTCGCAACCGTAGTTGCCGCAAAAGAAGCCAACCCAGGTACGGACTTCCTACCACTAACGGTAGACTACAGAGAGAAGTTCTACGCAGGAGGAAGAATTCCAGGGAACTTCTTCAGAAGAGAAACAAAACCATCGGATGACGAAGTCCTTACAATGCGTTTGGTAGACAGGGTACTCCGCCCGCTTTTCCCAGATGACTTCCACGCAGAGGTTCAGGTGATGATTTCCCTCATTTCCTACGACAAAGAAGTAATGCCAGAAGCATTGGCAGGTCTTGCGGCATCGGCTGCAATCGCCATTACAGATATCCCTTTTAATGGACCTATGTCTGAGGTAAGAGTTGTGAGAATAGACGGCAAGCTGTCCATCAATCCAAGCTATGAAAACCTCCTCAAAGCAGATATAGACATTATGGTAGGCGCTACGAAAGACTCTATCGTAATGGTGGAAGGTGAGATGAAGGAAATCTCCGAGCAGGAAATGCTTGAAGCCATCCAATTTGCACACGAGGAAATAAAAATACAGATACAGGCTCAGGAGAGGCTCGCTGAGAGGGTAGGGAAGTCTCTTCCCAAGAGAGAATACTGCCACGAGGAGCACGATGAGGAAATCCGTGAGAAAGTTTGGAAAGAATGCTACGATAAGGTGTATCAGGTGGCAAAAATCCCTTCCAATAAAGAGGAAAGAGCAGAGAAGTTTCAAGCGATATTGGATGAATTCCTCGCTCCTTATGCAGAAGATGAAGAGGAACTCGAGAGAGTAACGCCATTTGCTGAAACCTACTACCACGATGTGCAGAAGGAAGCAATGCGCCAGATGATATTAGAGGAGCAAATCCGATTAGACGGAAGAGACCCATTTACCATCCGCCCAATATGGTCAGAGGTAGATTATTTACCAGGAGCACACGGCTCTGCGGTATTTACCAGAGGAGAAACTCAGTCGCTCACGGCAGTTACGCTCGGGTCTATTAAAGATGCTAATCTTATCGACAGTGTGATTACCCAGCACGATGAGAAATTCTTCCTCCACTATAACTTTCCTCCGTTCTCCACAGGAGAGGCACGCCCGCTAAGAGGTACTTCAAGGAGAGAAGTGGGGCACGGTAACCTCGCTCAGAGAGCATTACAAGCAGTAATTCCAGAAGATAATCCTTACACCATCAGAGTGGTTTCCGATATTTTGGAATCCAATGGTTCATCATCTATGGCTACGGTTTGTGCAGGTACATTAGCACTAATGGATGCAGGGGTACAGATTACAAAACCTGTATCAGGTATCGCAATGGGGCTTATTACCGATGAAAAAACAGGAAAGTGGACGGTTCTCTCCGATATCTTGGGAGATGAAGATCACCTCGGAGATATGGACTTTAAGGTAACAGGTACCGCTGATGGTATTACCGCTTGCCAGATGGATATTAAAATCCAGGGGCTTTCTATGGATATTATGGAGAAAGCACTCCTCCAAGCAAAAGAGGGAAGGTTGCACATTCTCGGTAAGATTACCGAAACCCTTTCTACACCGAGACCAGATGTGAAACCTCACGCACCGAAGATGGTTCTAATGGAAATCCCGAAAGACTTCATCGGAGCAGTAATAGGTCCTGGTGGTAAGATTATCCAACAAATGCAGAAAGATACGGATACCGTTATCTCTATTGAAGAAAGAGATGAAATCGGTTATATAGAAATTGCAGGTACCGACAGAGAGAAAATCAATCAAGCCGTAGCGATGATTAATGAAATTGCTTTTGTACCTGTAGTAGGCGAGGTTTATAAAGGAAAAGTAGTGAAGATTATGGATTTCGGAGCGTTTATACAGCTTGCGAAAGGTACCGAAGGGCTTCTCCACATCTCCGAAATAGACTGGAAGCGTACCGATAAAGTTCCTTATAAAGAAGGCGATGTGGTAGAAGTGAAGTTTATGGGCTACGATAACCGTAGGAAGATGAAACTCTCCCGAAAAGTGCTCCTACCGAGACCTCAAAAAGAGAATAAACCCAAAGCCGAGCAAAACGCTCAATCATAATAACACAGGCTGCCGAACTCGGTAGCCTTTTTCTCATTTCTTTTAGATTGAATCAATGACTAAAATCCTGAACTATCTCTGGCGTGGCTGGCTCCTCATCCTCGGAAGTTTGCTTACAGCTTTCTGCTTCCTGCCTGTGTATTTTCTTTCTTTCAGTAAAAAACACTACAAATATGCCTACTTTTTTGTGCGAATATGGTGCTTTGGGCTGTTCTACGGTATGGGGTTCAGGTACAGTTTTATTGCAAAGACACAGAAGAAAATTGAGAGAAATAGGCAGTACATCATCATTGCCAATCATACCTCCATTATGGATATTATGCTCGTTTGCCTGCTCTTTCCTCACCACCCTATATGTTTTGTAGGGAAGAAGGAGCTGGAGAAAATCCCTGTTTTTGGGACGATATACAAGCGGATTTGTGTGTTAGTAGACCGTAGCTCTGCAAGGAGCCGCGCCGATGTCTATCGTAAATGTGCAGAGCGGATGAAGGAGGGCGACAGCATCGTTATCTTCCCCGAAGGTGGCGTACCAGATGATACCCGCATTGTGCTGGATAGCTTTAAAGACGGAGCCTTCTCCCTTGCTACTACTCACCAGTTTCCCATTGCGGTCTTTACATTCTCTGGCTTAAAAGAAATGTTTCCTTTTGACCATTCTCAAGGGTATATGGGGCGGGTAAAGGTTTTCTTTAATGATATTTTGGAGCCCAACGAAGACCTCCAAGCCCTTAAATCTAAAGCCTACCACCTTATAAAATCTACGCTCTGTGAAGATAGCATCTAGCTATTAGCTGCTGGCTATTAGCTTTTAGCAGTCTACAAATAGTTTGTAATAAGTGCCTCCCACGCCAGTGGGTGCTGGGCTATAGTTGCCTATTGTATAGTTTAGAGGAGCTCATTGGTACGGTAATTTTAGATCCTGATTTTGATAATTTGATAAACAGTAAGTTATTTTAATGTTATTTTTTTTATGGTTTGCATGAAAATATTAGTAAGGTTACTAAGATGACATATTTAATGAGATGGCGATTAGAATTTTATCAAAAAAAATCGCTTCAAACCAGAATTTGAAGCGATTTTTTTGCGTATAGCCTATTGCTTACTGCCTACTGCTATCTAATTATTGGCGTTGGAAGACTCACCACCAATATTCCAGGTAAGACCGAAACGGAGGGTATTGTCAAGAGCAGTATTTGTCTTTGAAGTATTGATGAGGTAGGAGATATCCAGCCCGAAAGACTGATATTTAAAGCCCACCCCTACGGTAGCGAAGCGTCTGCCACCCTGCTCATCGCTCTCGTGGAAGTAACCACCACGCACAGCAAAGGCATCATCATAGGAGTATTCCACAGCACCGCTTAGCATTACACTTTTTTTATTGCTGAAAGATTTACCTATACCCTCTACTACACCTACATTAGGAACTTCGTATTTAGGGTTGGTAGGATCGGAATTATTTAGCTGAGAGCCTGGAACGAGGAGTTTTGATGCTTCAAGGGAAAGCCCTACTTTATTCATATCATCAAGATATAAATCATAGCCAGCACCTAATCTGAGTGTAGTCGGCAGATAGGAACGAGAGTTTTCATCTCCTGAATAGTCCAATTTTGGTCCAAGGTTCTGAATAGCCCAGCCCGCTCTTGCTGTACCTTCGTAGTCTCCAAAGCTGGAGTGCTTTTCAGACTGATAGAAACCTGAAACATCTACGGCGAAAGTATTGGCAGGTTTTATAGTGCTGTTGTCTCCAAAGGTACCGAAATCCGAGCGGATGTATCTACCTGTAACTGCCATAGAGTATACATCTGAGAGTTTAAGCCCATAGGCTACATCTACAGAAAATTCATTAGGCTTTACCTTACCTGTAGTTACGATTTGTGTGCCTGACAGTTGATTGAGTTCCACCTCTCCCATATTAAAATAATTGATACTTGCAGAGATGGTAGATCGCTCTTCCTGCCCCAGAAACTGATGATAAGAAGCATAGAGGAGGAATACATCGCTTGTAAGTTTGCTGAGATAAGGCGTATAGTTTACTGCTACAGCAGAGCTAGTTTTACTGAATGGGTACTTAGCGGCATTCCAAAACTGAGAGAATGCATCTGTAGAGGTTGCTACCCCTTGGTCCCCCATACCTGCTGCTCTTGCATCTGGAGTTATTCTGAGGAAAGGAGCCCCTGTAAGTACGGGTTTTACTTCTTGAGCTGCTGCCGAAAGGCTAAGCCCAAGCCCAAGTCCTACAAATAATTTTGATTTTAAGTTCATAAACGAATATTTTAATTATTATAATCTGTTTTATTTCAGCAGTACCATCTTTTCTATGGCAGATGCTGTTCCTTTACATTTGTTTTGGTTTTTACTTTTCGCCAAGATTTTAAAGATATAAGTTCCCTTGGCTACAGTATCTCCGAAATCATCCGTTCCGTCCCATTCTATTGCCTGTTTAGGCGTTCGGAAGCCTTCTCTGAATGGTTCGGCACTTATTGTAGTAGAAAATGTTCTGACCAGCTTCCCTGTAATAGTGTATATCTGAACATTGACATCGAGGATGTCATCGCAATTATGTTCAAATTGTATATAGGTTTTATCCGTAAAAGGATTTGGCCAGTTGAGAGGTTTGTTAATGGTTAAATTAGCCTCTGCATCATCTTTTACTACGAAGTTTAACGAGGTAGTAGTGGAATTATTGTTTATATCCCAGACCTTGAATGTAAGCTGATGAGCACCAGGTTTTAGATTGCGAAGAGGGTAGGAGATACTGCCCTTCTGATAGTCGGCAAGAGAAGGATTGATACAGCCATTGCCTTCGCCCGCAGTGTAGAAATCGTTTAGTACTACGGTATTGACTACCTGCCCATCGAGCACAAGACTGATGTCGTGCCCAATACCGCTACCTGCGGAGTTGATGCCTATATTATCGGTAATGCAGGCGAGTAGGGTAGGGTTCTGATGGGTAATTCCCCCGTCAGCAAAGTTGGTATTGTTCATATACAGCTTTACGGTAGGTGGGGTAGCGTCATTAATTGGGTTTGGGTTGATTTCTCCTATTGGGTAAGCTTTGTTCTCATATACATCATAGGCATTGCCTTTTGCAGATTCGAAGTTGTCTGCATAGGCTAAAATTCTGCCTTCACCTAAGGTATAGTTAATATCTTTTGGCATATAAAATTCGGCGGTATAGAGCCCATTAGCTACTTTCCCAGAGGTTTTTACTATGGCAGCATTTTCCTCGGTATATTGCATTGTGCCGAGATTTCCATCATTGTTTTTGGTTTCTTTATTTACCTTTTTATCAAATATGCTGATGCTTACTTTTCCGTTGAAGTTAGTATCTGTATTCCCCGAATCATCAAGCACTCTACCCGAGATTTTCACGAAATCCAATGCTCTGATTTTTCCATTTTCTGGGGTTTCTATATTGTCTATGCTCAGCTTTTGTTTTGGTCGGCTAAGCGTCATTGCAGGGTCTCCGAGTAGATTTACTTTTAAATGGTCGTAGCTTACTCCTTTTTCCTTTCTTGCAGCGAGGAAAGCATCTCCAAGAGTATCGAAGTTATTATTCGTTATTTTGAAGATATGATTGGTGAATATCTTGGTTAATTCAGAACCATAATGCACACCGATTGCCCGGCTGGAAGTAATCATATTGGCTGCACCGCCATTAGGGTGTTTGATGACCTGCTCACCTACAGAATTTACCAGAGGTTCGTCCCAGAGTGTAAATTCACAGGTAATGGTAGAGATGAAAGGGAATCGGCTGTAAATAGACGAGTAGTTATTAAAGTTTTTTACTTCATCAGAGGTTAAGATTCTCTCCTGTGCCCAGCCATTAATACCTCCATGCCCAAAGTAGAAGAGATAGAGGCTATGTCCTACATCATTAGCTATTGCTTGATTTACTTGTGGATATCTCTGTCCTCCTGCTACTGTTTCCGCTTGGAAAGCATCTATATACAGCTTTCTTACATTGTATTCTTTTCTCTCGATACCGGTTTCAAAATTGGTTTTTATGGATTCATCTACGATTTCGTGGAAGGCAGGACCTCCTTCGTTATTATCATCTACTATAAAGTCGAGCTTCATCTTCCAATCTCCGAAGGGGGAGGACTGACCAGGTAGTGCATTATAATAAGCCAAGGTTTTATCTACCAATAGTTTTGCTTCAGAAACATTAGAGGCAATTAACCTTCCGATAGGAATTTCGGGGATGTTATTGGTTATGGAGGTATTTTTACCTTGTGGAGCGGTCATCACGAAATAATCATCGGTAACGAAAGAGGAACTGTAATTACCACTGAACTCACTCTGATAGCTTGGGATTATATTATCATTACCTTTGGTTTTGTTTTTATAGTCGTAGCTGGTATCTCCAATGATGAGTACATATTTCACGCCCCCTCTTTCCTTATGGAGCCTTGTAATAAAGTCCCTTACAGCAGTTATATCTACTCTACCGCTGCTAAATTCATTATAGATTTTCTCAATATCTACTACTTGGGTGCTAAAGCCTTTTTTGTCTCTGTAATATTGAGCGATTCTCTCTCCTTGAGCCATCATATCTGCTCTGGTAATGATGAGGTAATCTATATTTTGAAGCGAATGCAAGTCCTGATTGGCAATTCTCCCAACAAATGAAGGTGTATATGCCGAAGAGCTTTTAAATGCTATAAATTCATTGTTGAAAAACGGACTGCCGGCATTATATCCGAAGGAGAAAGTTGTATTATTTCCAGATTTATTTACTTTTCTTTTTGCGTTAGTAATATCGGAAACATCCCATACCTGCTCTATTTGTGAAGCATCGGAGATAGAGAAGCCATAGTTATCATTCGTCTTTTCATCTATATCAAAAACCCTGAAATTCATCTGTGAGCCATTGAATTTTAAGTCTTCTTTATAGGTTACTTCTGCATAGTCAAAGTAAAGCAATCCATTCGGATTGGCAGAGATATTTGGAGTAATATTTATTGTGATGCTATTTCCAGAGAGGTTTTTTATGGTTCTTTCATCTGTTTTTTTGTAAAACTCTCTTTCAGGAAGTGAGCCAGAGCTCCTCTCATTGGTATTATTAATATCTATTTTAAAGGAATTTCTTCCTCCATTATAATTGACCACAGAAGTTCTGTAAGTAATTTCATCGTTTGGCTGTATTGCAGAGCGCAGATTAAAGGTAATGGATTTTTTTGTACTGAAATGGTCATCTACCCAGATCCGTCCTACTTTCATCAGGTTATACTTGTCATTATCTACGAACTGATAATCATCAAAGCGGGTAAAAGTAGTTCCACTAATAGCTATATCACTATTTTGGATTCTCTTTCCTTCAACTCCATTATCAAAATTAATGAAGTAGTAGGAGTAGTCGTCATAAATATTTTTGGTGTGTGCGGAGCGGTCGGTTCTGCTGTCTTTCCTTTTATTTCCATTTCCAAATGTCCCGTACAGATTATATCCATCGGTGCCTTGAGCATAAAACAGAGCATAGTCTCCATCGTTCCAAACACCATCATCTTCTCCTATTACCTGTATTGCGAGTTCTTGAAGTGAAGAAAATCGTTCATCTTCATTGTGTTCTGGGAGTATTATCCCACCATTTCCATAAATTTTAAAGTGTTTTGGATTGATGTTCCCAACATTAATCCCGTTATCTGAGAGGAATTTTTTATCAATTTTGAAAAGTCCAGATTTATCTACTTTTATCTTGTAGAAAGTTCCATTTTTTAGAGGGTTTTCGGTAGTTCCAAGTTTTTGTGCTAATGATTTTCCTGCCAATGCTCCAGTACGTACATCATCTACTATTTCAAAGGATTGAAGCTGGTATAAAACATCGCCTTCTTTCTTAAATGCCGATATTTTTGCATCATAAAACTCCTGTCCTGTCTTTGGATCAGTGTAGTAACTTACTCCTTCTGTTGCTTCACTGCCCAAAATATCATCAGGAATATCTAAAATGTCTTTTCTGCTTATGGTTTTCCATTGCAGGTTGTCAATTTTTACACCTTTTCCATTTGAGCTATTTCTCAGGCTTACATAAACGCTTCCTCCCTCTACAGAGTAGCCTTTATTGCTAAATTTAGGGTAGGTCATTTTTGTAAATCCATAATCTACAGTCTCTGTTCCCTGCCAGTTTAGGTGAATTTTCTGTCCGTGTAGATATGCTGAAAAACCGAATAATAAAGATATACAGATCGTAGTTTTTTTCATACTGAAATTTTCAAGCTACAAAATAAACGAAAAAAATAAAAAAATGATATGGTACAATAAAAATAATTTCCCCTCGTTTAGCTAATGTATTTTTTGGAGAGATACTATCTACTTGGGTTTAATTGAAAGTAGTATTGCGAAAAATTTGAAAATCTGCAGAAGAAAAGAAATATACAGTGGGAAAAATCAAGAGGCTAAGTAGAAAAAATAAAACATATTAAGGAGAATTAAATCCCAAAAATCTTTAGACTCTTCATTATTTTTAAATTGGAAGAAATCCTATAGAGAACACAAAAAATATGGACATTATTTGAATAATTCATTCAATTATATTTTCTTTGTGACCTGAAATTTTTGTATAATATCAAAGATTATGAAAAGAATAAAAAATATTTCTTTTTTGGTACTTGGTTCTGCCTTACTTCTTGTAAGTTGTGGAGGCAATAGCACTAAAAAAGGGGGAGGAACTAAAAAATTCACAAGCCAGTCGGGCTGGAAACCAAACGAAAAGGAAGGTTGGTTCTTCTCTGGTAAACAACAGAAACAGAAAGGCTGGCCAGGTATGATCTATGTAGAGGGGGGAACCTTTACTATGGGAGCCGTTAAAGATGATGTAATGCACGATTGGAACAATACCCCAAGAAGAATGCAGGTAAGTTCTTTCTTTATTGGTGAGACCGAGACTACAAATTACGATTATCGTTCTTATGTTACTTGGCTTAAATATGTATTCCCACCCGCTGACCCTGGCTTTAGAGATATTTATAATGGAGCACTTCCAGATACTACGGTTTGGGTAAACCAGCTTTCCAGAAACGAGCTTGCAGAGACCTATTTCAGATCTCCTGAGTATGATTATTACCCTGTTGTAGGGGTCTCTTGGCTTCAAGCATCAAGGTATTGTGATTGGCTTACTGATAGAGCTAATGAGAAAGAGCTGATGAACCAAGGAGTTATTTCCAAGGATCTCTATTCTAATGAGAGCAATAATATGGGAGTTTCTGCATTTACATTGGATAAGTATAAGGCAAATGATCCAGAGATGCAGGCGTACCTCAATACCCAAAGATTGCAGAAGACTACGGGAATCAATACCAACAGCCAAAGATTACTTGCTGCTAATAGAAATGCAGCTGCTGGTGTTGTAGAAAAATTCAGACTCCCTACTGAGGTAGAATGGGAATTTGCAGCATTAGGACTTCAGAAAGACAGGGAATATAACCTTTACTTAGGTAAAAGAGCCAAGATTGAGGATCTGAGAGGAGCAAAAGGCAGGAATAGAGGAATGTTCCTCGAGAACTTTAAATACGGTAGAGGAGATTACTCTGGAGTTTCTGGTTGGAAAAATGATGGTTCTGCCATTACTTCTGATGTAAGACATTATCAATCTAATGATTTAGGAATCTATGGTATGTACGGGAATGTTGCAGAATGGACTGCCGATGTATACAGACCTATTATAGATGATGAGGCTAATGACTTCAACTACTTCCGAGGTAATGCTCCAAAGCAGGTAGTAAAAAATCCTGATGGTACAAGCCGAATCGTTTTACAGGATAAGATTGCTTATGATACCTTAGCCGATGGTAGGCTAATTTATAAAGGACTTCCAGGTCAGTATGAGAGACAAACCGTTGCGGATTATAGAAACTTCAGAGATGGAGATTTTATGTCTTCCTTAGAAGCAGGCTATGGTAGAGGGGCAGACAGTGTATCTGCGGGTTATAATATGTATAACTCCCCAAGAAAAAGATTCCATATAGACGCTAATGGAAATGTTATTATGGAGAAAGATCGCGTGAAGAGAACATCTCAGATTAGTGATGAAATTCGTGTAGTAAAAGGGGGCTCTTGGAAAGATACCGCTTATTGGTTAGACCCAGGACAAAGAAGATTCCGAAAAGAAACCAAAGGCTATGGTTGGATTGGTTTCCGTGTGGCACAAGATGCTAAAAACTCCGATAAGCCACGAACAAAAAGATAATCTATATTTTCATCATAGTACATTGAATAAGTCTTCCAAATTTTTGGGAGACTTATTTTTATTAAGGTTTTTGTAACCTTTTCTCAGGCTTTTTCGTATAAGTAATTGTAGTCCATAAAAGGGATCCAAATATAAGATGAGACAACTAAAAATTACAAAACAGGTTACCAACAGGGAAACAGCGTCGCTTGATAAGTACCTCCAAGAGATTGGTAAAGTAGAGCTTATTACCGCAGATGAAGAGGTAGAACTCGCTCAGAAAATCCGTGCAGGAGATAGGGTAGCTTTGGAAAAATTGATTAAAGCCAATTTGCGTTTCGTGGTTTCTGTTTCCAAGCAGTACCAAAACCAGGGGCTTTCTCTTCCAGACCTTATTAATGAGGGAAATCTCGGTTTGATGAAAGCAGCTAAAAGATACGATGAAACCAGAGGATTTAAATTTATCTCTTATGCTGTTTGGTGGATTCGTCAGTCTATTTTGCAGGCATTGGCAGAACAATCGAGGATTGTAAGACTTCCGCTGAATAAGATAGGTTCTATTAATAAGATTAATAAGGCGTATGCGCTACTTGAACAAGAGAACGAAAGACCGCCTTCGCCAGAGGAATTGGCAGAAGTGCTCGATATGAGCGAAGATGATATTAAAGAATCAATGAAGAACAGTGGAAGACACCTTTCGATGGATGCTCCGCTTGTGGAAGGGGAAGATTCTAACTTATATGATGTACTCCGCTCGGGTGAGTCGCCAAGTCCTGATAAGGATTTGATGCTCGAATCCCTTCAAATAGAGATAGAGAGAGCGCTTCAAACATTGACGCCGAGAGAGGCAGATTTGGTAAGGTTGTATTTCGGGCTTAATGGTAAAAACCCGATGACATTAGAGGAAATCGGAGAGACTTTTGACCTTACGAGGGAGAGGGTAAGACAGATTAAGGAGAAGGCGATTAAGAGACTGAAACATAACTCGAGGAGTAAGATACTGAAGTCTTATCTCGGGAAATAGAAAAGGAAAACAGCTGAACTATCAGCTGTTTTTTTTTTGTGTTATTTCTTGCGTTTTGAGATGGATTTTGCTTTCTGAGCTCTGTTGGCCCCATATTTCTTTGGAGGTTTTCTTTTGCTTGGCCCACCGAGGTTGATTTTTTTATTTTTTGATTTTTTTTCGTGGAAGGCTCCTCCACCTTCGTTGGTTTTGAGTTTTACAGGGTTTTTCATCTTCACCTCTTCTTTCTCAGAGGCTATTTTTTTAGGATTTATAGCTACAAATTCTTCAGGGAAGGGGAGGAGGGTGAGTTCTTTATCCATCAAGAGCTCGATGTTGAGAAGCGGAAGCTCTTCTTTCTGGGTAATGAATGTAATAGCCCTTCCATTTTTATCTGCGCGACCCGTACGGCCTATTCTGTGGATATATTGCTCAGGAATTTCAGGGACTTCGAAGTTGATAACATCGGTGATGTCTGATATATCGAGCCCTCGAGCCATTATATCGGTTGTAATAAGCCCTCGGATTTCTTCATCTTCAAATTTTTTCATTGCACGAAGGCGATAATTCTGGGATTTATTGGAATGGATAACATCAAAGGTGTTTGGGAAGCGTTCGCTGAGCTTTGTGAAGAGGTAGTCGGCATTTTTCTTATTGTTATTGAAAATAAGAACCTTGCTCATCTCTGGATTTGTGCTGAGGAGGTATTCCAGAAGGTTGATTTTGGTATTAAAGTTCTCTACTTTGATGCCTGTTTGCTCGATTTTCTCAATCGGAGTGCCTGATTTTGCCAGCGAAATCTCGACGGGGGAGGCAAAATACTCGTGGAGCATTTCATCGACGGCTTCGGTCATAGTCGCGGAGAAGAGGATGTTCTGTCTTTTTGCCCTCATCATCTCAAAAATGTGGGTAAGCTGTGGTCGGAAGCCGAGATTGAGCATTTCATCGAACTCATCGATGATAAGTTTTTTGATTTCCTTGAGCGAAATGGCGTTATCGATTGCCAGATCCATCACTCTGCCTGGCGTGCCGACGAGGATGTCGCATCCATCATTAAAAAGGAGCTTCTGAGTATTGATATTCTTCCCCCCACAAACACCGATGACCCTCGTGCTGAGGTTTTTGGTGATCTGATCGAGGATTTCGGTGATCTGAACGACGAGCTCGCGGGTCGGGGCGAGGATAAGCACCGTTGGATTGCCACTTTTGCTGTACGACCAGTTTTTAAGCATAGGAAGGAGGTAAGCGAGGGTTTTCCCAGTGCCGGTTTGGGCTATCCCCATCACATCTCTCCCTGAAAGTATGGGGCTGAAGGTTTTCTGCTGGATTAAAGTGGGTTCAAAGAGGTTGAGATCGGCGAGCGCGTCTAAGATTTTATCTGAAAGTCCGAAATCTGCAAAAGTTGTAACCATTTCTAATAAAAAAAATATGGGCAAAGATAGTTTTTTCCTTTTTAGTTGTGCTGGGGAAGTTATTTATGGAAGAGATAAGTAGATAAATTGGGGGTATCTGATGTGTGTATTATTTTATAGTAATGGAGTAAATGCTTTTGTGCTATGTGAAACAAATAAAAAACTGCAATGAAATTTTTCATTGCAGTTTTCCTTTGATAGTTAATAAGATGAAAGGTTTACATATAGAAACTGTTGATAGGATCCCCTTCTGTTTCTCCTGCTTGATCGGCTTCCAAGATATATTCCTGAACCTTTTGAGGAGTTATATTGTAATATTTAGCTAGGCTTTTGAAGAATTGATCTTCACCATCGTTATATCCAACTACAATGAAAGGGATATCTTTAAGAAAATCAGTAGTTCCAGAAGTTAGCAGCCTTTTATGGGGCTCATTGGCTGGAGAGGTTGTCCCATCCTGATTGTATTTGGATACATAAAGATGACGGAGTTGTACTGTCATATTGAATTTAGCCAGATTTTTCTTGAAGAAGAAGTAACCTTTGAGTCCTATAGGATCATTGGTGAGTTTAGTACCTTTTGTAACATTAAACATTCCATTTTCTGGGTCTGTATCTCGATAGGTGTAGCTGTAAAGGTCTGTAATAAACTTTTTACCATCACCAAAGTTCTCACCAGTAACCCAATTAGAGTATTGCTTAACCGTAAAAAAGTGTTGGTGGATGTCTAGCATCTCGGGGGTGAGGAATTGGCTGTTCATACGCTCTCCTTTACTGTTGTAATAGATGATTTCCATAGCGTATCGGGTTGCTCTTGGCTTACCATTGAGGTCCGGTTCACCTGTGGTAACGACTATTGGAGCGTTATCGTCTTTTTTTACTCGGTAGAATTTGTATTTATCTTTTCCGTTTTCATCTTTTCCGTCGCGGGTAACCCTCATATCCTCACGGGTAGTTTTGATGTATCCGTTTTTATCAATTTCATAGGTAATGAATTGCTTTTTAGGAAGAATAGGGACATCTATTAAAAGTCCATTTCCGTGAAAAAGCTTCCCATGAAGATGCCCTTCGTGTACGATGATTTCTACTTTTGCCCAGTTATCGTGCCCTTTTTCTTCGTGCTCGTTTGTAGGAGGAGCGGGCTGCTCATTGTCTCTGTTGCAAGAGATAAGGCTGAATGCGATGATCGCCGAGAGGGCGAATGTGATGATTTTTTGAATGTTTTTTTTCATTGTATAATAGTTTAAAATTTTAGAAATTATAATTAATTCGAAACTGAATATTTCTGCCAACGCCGTGCACAAAATATCTGAAATTGTCCGTATAATCCTTATACAGATGATTCAGGAGATTGGTTGCAGTAAGGGACATACTCATATCATTTTTTGTATTGATACTGATATTTGTGCCTAGCGAAAGGTTGAGTAAATGGTATGCTGGTGGAGAGTCTGGGATGAGATCAGCCTCTTTACTGAACCTCTTTTGTTTATTTGCCCAGAGATGTTCTATACTGATATAGGCACCACTTAGTCCTGTGAGTTTTGATAAGTTGAAATTTAAGGACTGAGAGAGATTCTCTGGTGAAATGGAGGGAAAATAATAGTCCTCCGAAAGGTTATCAGCATAAACGGTAGATATTTTTGCGGAATATTCTAACCAAGAGAGCGCTTTGAGCTTTATACTGAGGTCTGCACCCTTGAAAAGGGCATCAGACTGCTTGTAGGCGAAGACGGGGAAGTATCCGCTCCAAGTTTCTTTGAGTTCTTTTGTGGGCATTTCGTAGATAAAGCCTTTAATCTTTTGTAGGAAGATATCTGCTGAAATAAAGAGCCTCTCGTTAGCATATTCTATTTTAGAACTCCATTTTATGCCTTTTTCAAGGTTGAGTTTTTCATCTCCTAAGAGATAGAAAGCACTCCCGTGATGTACTCCGTTGCTGAACAATTCTATCGCTTCAGGTGCGCGCCAGGCTAAGCCGATGTTTGAGGTTATCGAAAGGTTTCTACCGAAGCTTTTATTCACCCCAAAGTTGTAACTGATATTGCTAAAAGTTCGCTCACCAGAGTAGTAAGCTCCATAGCGATTGTAGCCGGCAGCATTGAAGGTTTTATAATCGTACCGCACACCCGCATCTAATATCCAAGAGCCTTTCTTGAACTTTTCGGAGAGGTAAACTCCAAAATTATTGGAGATGAAGTTGGGCAAGATGGAGTTGGTTCCATTTCCAGGGATGTTGTAGTTATTTTGCCTGGAGCCCGTAACGCCTATATAGTTTTTGAAGTATTCATTATGCTCCTTTTCAAAATCTAATGATGCTGTATGGGTCGTTAGCTGTACATCAAAGGTAGGTTTGGAGGCGAAGGGCCCTATCCGAAGGTCGTATTCCTGCCTATGGTTTCTTTGATAGGCATATGAGAAGCTGAACTTGCCAAAATTTCTGTCGCTTTCTATTTTTAGCTTGGTAATCTGATGTTTTACTTCTTGTTTTGGGAGGTTAATATCGTAGGAAAAGCTTCCTTTATCGAGTGGTCTGCCGTATTCTAACCTGATATCCCAGTCACTCATACTTCCGATCCTTGAACCTTGGAAAATCCCAAGCTTCGTAGAGAAAAAACTGTGGAAAATCTCGAATTTCTCGTGTGGTAACTGATATCCGATGTTTGCAGAATAATTGAGCTCTCGAATTCCTGTATTCTCTACATAATAATCGGGAGTTTGATAGTTGCCCGCCCTCTTACCACTCGACTGAATACGCCAAGCAATAGGGTTTTTCTTATTGAAATTCCCTTGTAGCATCAGGTTGCCCGCCCATTTTTCTCCGTTGGACTCGCCTATAAGCTGAGCTTTGCCACTTATGGGCTTACCATCGTAAGGTAAAGCTTCGCTTCTAAGGAGCACTACGCCACCAAGAGCATTAGCACCGTATTTTACGGCTTCTGCACCCTTGACGACCTCTATATGATGGGCGAGGAACGGGTCTATCTCGGGTGAATGGTCATTCCCCCACTGCTGGCTTTCAATTTTTACATCATTATTCATTATCGCAATGCGTTGATTGGTTAATCCTTGTATAACAGGTTTTGAAATATTACCTCCGTTTTGGAGCATTGTAATGCCAGAGATACTTTTCAGAGCATTAGCAAGGTTATCACCGCTGCTTTTCTCTAAATCTTTCTTACTTAGCTCTGAATAGATGTGGGGTCTGTGGAAAATAAGCGATTTTTTTATAGTTATGGAATCGATATTCCTCGTTTTAATCTGGGCATAAGCTATTCCACTACAAAGGAATAGTCCTGCTAATAAGACTTTATTGTTTTTCATTAGATATAGCTTCCATCTGAGAGAAATGATAGTGCTCACAGTGCTGTAGGCTCTTAGTTATCCTCTGTATAGGGAAACTTTTAGCCGTAGAATGGAAGTCATTTACTGGTTAATAATTATTGTAAGACTTTGAAAATAAGGAATAACACAACTTAGGCTTATTATATTAAAGCATTGAATAGTTGTGCAAAAGATTTTATGCAATGGGAGGCCCCCTTTGCTGAATCAGAAACTGAAATTCTGAGAAATAGTTTGAACAATAGTATTTAGGCACAGGAATAAACTTGTGCTCTGTATGATTTTTTATGTTAATATACTCCGCGAGTAAAGGTGTATATTGCAGGAAGTGGAAATTACAGATAATACAGTCTTCCTTTGCCTGAAATGCACCTTTGTGGTGATCGTACTTATACTCTAATTCCTCCTCGTGATGATGATGTAAATCAGTATAGTTTATTCCATAATTCGCAAATGTAAAGATACTTAGCAATAGTATTGCCAGTATCTTCTGTACTTGTTTTATATGCTCTCTCGGGAATAACACGACTGCAAAAGTATTTATTTTTTTGTTAAGTGTCAATAGGTGGTAAGCAGTAGGCTTTTGGCTATTAGCTAATTTTTATAAGTTTTGCAAATTTTAGGAGGAGGTTTTTCTCATCATTTCCTTCGAAGAGGATTTTGGCTTTTATATTTTGAGGGTCTGTACCGTCAAGGAGGAGAACTTCGCCTATACCAAATCTGTCGTGCCTTACTCGGTCTCCTACCTCAATATTTTGAGTAGAGCCTCCTGCTGGGTTATTGATTTGTGCTTTGGCAATAGGATTTAGTCGCTTAGGCGCAGGCATAGGACTTTCTTTTTTAAGGTTAAGAGGTTTCTTAGGTTCAATCTTTTTAAAACTTTTTGGAGTGGGTGGAGTATCATCAAAAATATCAGATTTTAAGCCAGAGCGGTTGATGACTTTCCTCTCGACAGTGGGGTTTATGAAGTCTATAAACCGAGTATCTACCTCGCTTATGAATCGGCTTGGTTCGCAATCAGTAATTTTTCCCCACTGGAAACGAGATATAGCGTAGGTGAAGAATGCCTGCTTCTCGGCTCTGGTGAGGGCTACATAGAATAGGCGGCGCTCTTCTTCTAATTCCTCCCGTGTAGAGGTACTGAGAAAACTCGGAAAGAGATTTTCTTCTAAACCTACGAGATGCACAACAGGAAATTCCAACCCTTTAGAGAGGTGGATGGTCATTAGGGAAACTTTATCCTCATCATCGTCTTCTTTTTTATCTTGATCGGTAGAGAGGGCTATATTTTCCAAGAAATTGGAGAGCGAGGCATCGCCGTCTTCTAACTGAAGCTGTTCGTCTATGAAGCCTTGCAATGAATTCATTATCTCTTGGATATTTTCTACTCGAGAGATGCCTTCTGGCGTTTGGTCTTCCTTCAGGGTTTTGATGAGCCCGCTTCGTTTGGCAACTTCCATAGCTACGGTGTAGGCATTTTCGGTTTTTAGCATTACTCGGAATGCTTGAATCATTGACCAAAAATCTCCCAGTTTATTTAGCGTAGTATTGTTTATTTTGAGCTGTGGAGCATAATGAGAGAGCTTGTTCAGCACTTGAGAGAGCGGTTGATTAATAGAATCTGCAAAGACGATGAGCTTATTCTGAGTAGTCTCTCCGATGCCTCTGCCTGGGTAGTTGATGATTCTTAGCAGTGCCTCATTATCATTTTCATTCACCAAAAGGCGGAGGTAGGCTATTAAATCCTTCACCTCTTTTCTTTGATAGAAAGACAGTCCGCCATATACCCGATAGGGAATATTCTTCTTCCTCAGGGCATCTTCGAGAGCGCGGGTTTGGGAGTTGGTTCTATAGAGTATGGCGAAATCTCCATACTGTCTCTGTTCTTGGTTGTGAAGGTTCCAGATATTGGTTGCTACGAAGTTTGCCTCATCGGCATCGGAGAGGGCACGGTATATTTTTATTTTATCACCAACTTCATTGTCACTAAAAACATTTTTCGGGAATTGCTCTATATTCTTGGAAATAATAGCATTTGCTGCTCCTACTATATTTTGTGTAGATCGGTAGTTCTGCTCCAGAGATACTGTTATTGCATCGGGATAGTCTTTTTTAAAGTTGAGGATGTTTTGAATATTTGCTCCTCGAAAGGAGTAGATAGATTGGGCATCATCGCCCACCACGCAGAGGTTTTCAAACTTCGAGGCAAGAGCTTTTACGATGAGGTATTGCGAGTGGTTTGTATCCTGGTACTCATCTACGAGAATGTATCGAAACCTGTCCTGATACTTTGCGAGTACTTCGGGAAATCTCGTAAGTAATTCATTTGTTCTTAGCAGGAGGTCATCAAAGTCCATAGCACCATTTCTGAAACAAGCCTCTACATACCTTTTATATATCTCACCGATATGTTTCATATTGGCTTGTGCATCGGCTTCTATCAGTTCAGGGTTATTGAAATAAGCCCTTACTGTAATGAGGTTGTTTTTATAGGTGGAGATTCTGGACTGTACTTTCTTTGGTTTATAGAAATCGGGATCTATATTCATTTCTTTGATGACTTTTTTCAGTACATTGAGAGAGTCCTGAGCATCATAGATGGTAAAGTTGGACGGAAAGCCGAGGCGAGAAGCCTCTCCTCTAAGTATCCTTGCAAATACCGAGTGGAAGGTCCCCATCCAAATGCTTTTAGCATCGCTAATGCCTACTACTTTAGCGATTCGATCTTTCATCTCTCGAGCAGCTTTATTGGTAAAGGTAAGCGCCAGTATATTGAAAGGATCTACCCCATTGGTGATGAGGTGGGCAATGCGCATTGTGAGCACACGAGTCTTCCCAGACCCCGCCCCTGCCAGCACCATTAGAGGTCCACTAAGGGTAGTTACAGCTTCGTATTGATTTTTATTAAGCCCTCTCAAGTAGTCTTCCATCTGCTAAGAAATTTTAATTTGCAAATATATTACAGAGGTAAGCAGTAAGCAATAGTCCATAAGTAGACTAACCACACATATACCGCCTACTGTCTAAAGCAAAAAAGGCTGTTTTTATTGCAAAGACAGCCTTTTTTATTGGTAAAAAACCTGTCAGGGTACCCCGATAGGATAATTGCCTGCCTTGCTAAAGGCTTCCCATAAGGGAACAGGATAAAAAACCACTTTTTGGAGGGAGATAAGTCCGTCAGCTGGTAGTTGGCTAATAGCCAGAAGCCAAAAGCTAGAAGCCAACTATTGGTATCGGCGGTGTTCTTTGGGTTTTGAGAAGCGGTTGATGAGTGGTTTTATAAGGGCTTTGTACTTCTCGATATCGAAGACTTGGGAGTCCGTGAGTGCTTTGTAGGAAAGCCAGATGCTGAACCCAAAGAGTACGATATTAGGAATCCACGCGGCAGCATAAGGGTCTAGCTCACCTTTCCAAGTGAGGTTTTCTACGGAGATATTCAGTGTGTGTAGAATGAGGTAAATGATAATGGAGATGACGACAGGGAGCCCCATCCCCCCTTTCCTAATGATAGAACCGAGACTGGCACCAATCATAAACAAAATAATACAGGTACAGGAGTAGGCGAGAATCCTCTGCTGGTAGAGAATCATTTTATTTCGCTCTTTTACTGCATCCATAGCAAGTTCTTCCTTAAATGCGAGCTCGGCTTTCAGGTATTTTATCTTGTCATAAGCTGCGTGGAGCGCCTCTATTTTTTTCTCCTTTTTTAGGGTATCTATCTTGTATTGAGGTTCTATTTTCTTGCCTTTGAAATCCCGTTTATCGAGGTATTCTATATAGTTATTTGCATTTGAGGTGAGGGTAGTGCCCAAATCCTTAAAGGTGGAGGCATCGTTTTTCTTGCCTTTATCGATGAGGGTATCAATGCCCAAGTAGGAATTAAACCTGTAATCTTCGGTAATCTGCTCCCTTTCCATAGCCTGATCTACCAGCTCGCTAATGTCTAAATAGGATACCATTGTATCAAACTTAATCGACTGGTTGGGCTGTTTTAGCCTTTCGGAATCGGTTTTATTTCTAAATTTATCTTCAAAGATATACCCATTGTAGAGGGTGAGTTTGAGGTAATTTTTATTCTCCTTAGCCTTTACAATCTCTCCTTTTTTAGCGATGATGGACTGCTGGTCGTCATACATCCCAGCGGTTTTATGAATGAAAATTCCCTCGATATACTCGCCGTTTTCGCCATAGATTTTATCAAACTTCATCGAATACCCAGGGATTTGATTGATGAAATGCCCAGGGATAAAGTTGAGTGCAGGGCGAGCTGTCGTAATATTATACATCATATTTTTAGCCTTGCGCTGAGAGTAGGGGCTTATATTATTCTGAAAGAGAAATAATATGACGGAAAGGATGAGGCTAACGATGAAGAGTGGTGCCATAATCCGTGCAAGAGAGATTCCCGCAGCCTTCATTGCAGCGAGTTCGTAGCGCTCACCAAACTCTCCAAATGCCATAATAGACGCCAGAAGAATGGTGAGCGGAAGCACCATCGCCACTACGGTAGCCCCAGCGTAGAGCATAAACTTCATAATTTCGAAATAGGTAAGCCCTTTGCCCACGATTTCGCTGAGCTGTATCCAGAGGATATTCACTACGAAGAGGAATGCCAGAATGCTAAATATAAAAAGGAAAGGACCGAAAAAAGTCTTGATGATATACCTATCGAGAATCTTCATAGAGGGCAGAAAGAGGAGCCTTAGAGCTCAGTAATGATATAGTTTTTGTAATTCGCTTTTTTAAAGGTGAAAGTATCGGCGCTCAGGTTTTGGTTCGCCTTATACTCTTGGATGCTAATCCTTGCAAAAGAATTATCGGTAGAGGTCTGGTCTATCCTCAGAATTTGATTCTGTTTGGTATCTATATAGATATTCACTTCCTTTATTCCATTGCTTTTAATCGGTGTTAGCTTTATCTGCTCGGTGCTTTTACCTTCTATGGTCTTTTTGCCTGCGTAGGTAGTGTTATATTCCTTTTTATAGGAGTTCAGGTAGTTGGTAGGGGAGAACATCATCTCGCTACCATTGGCTTTTGCAATGGTTACTTCCTGGTCTTCACTGCTGATGTTATAGACTTTATTACCGTCAAAAATCTGCTCTATACCCATTATTTTGAGCCTATGTTGGGTTGGGGTAGTGTAGAAAGTTCCTGTTTCGGTTTTGGTTATTTTTCCTTTTTGTCCACTCCCATAGCTGAATTTAAAGAAAGTATTTTTATTTGCCTTGTATTTTTTAGCTACGGCATCTAATATTTGGGTAGATTTAGCATCTGCTTTCTGAGCATAGATGAAAGCAGTACTTGTGATAATGCAGATAAGTCTGAGTAGTTTTTTCATTTTGTTTTAATTGTTTAATTATTTTCTGAATTGCTCCAAATGTTGTTCCAGAGTATTTAAATCGGTGATGAGCACTTCGCGTGGCTTTGCACCGTTGAAGCTCCCTACAATACCTGATGCTTCCAGCTGATCCATAATCCGCCCTGCTCTGTTGTACCCGAGTTTCAGTTGCCTTTGGAGCATAGAAGTAGAGCCTTGCTGAGTAGAGACAATGATTCTTGCTGCTTCTTCAAACATTGCATCTTTTTCATTTGGGTCAAAGCCTCCTGCTGAGCTTCCATTTTCCTCAGAAGTATATTCTGGAAGGAGGAATGCTGAGGGATAACCTTTTTGCTCACCGATGAAATCTGCGATTTTTTCTACCTCTGGGGTATCTACAAAGGCGCATTGCAATCTTAGGATTTCGCTACCATTAAAGAAGAGCATATCCCCTTTTCCTACGAGTTGCTCAGCTCCTGGCGAATCCAGAATTGTTCGGGAATCTACACTTGAAATTACTCTGAAAGCTACACGGGCAGGGAAGTTGGCTTTTATCATCCCTGTAATCACATTTACGGATGGTCTTTGCGTTGCTACGATGAGGTGTATGCCCACTGCTCTGGCAAGCTGTGCAAGTCTGGCGATAGGGTGCTCCACTTCTTTTCCTGCGGTCATTATAAGGTCTGCAAATTCATCAACTACCAAGACGATATACGGCAGGTATCTGTGCCCATTCTCTGGGTTCAGCTGTCGCTCGGAGAATTTTTTATTATACTCTTTTATATTTCGGCAGAAAGCGGATTTCAGGAGCTCATACCGAGTATCCATCTCAATACAGAGGGAGTTGAGGGTATTAATTACTTTATTGGTATCGGTGATGATGGCTTCCTCTGCATCTGGGAGCTTTGCCAAATAGTGCCTTTCAATTTTGGAATAAAGGGTGAGTTCTACTTTTTTTGGGTCTACCATTACGAATTTAAGCTCGCTCGGATGTTTTTTGTAGAGCAGAGAGGTGAGTATGGCATTAATCCCTACGGATTTTCCTTGTCCAGTAGCTCCTGCCATTAGGAGGTGTGGCATCTTGGCGAGGTCTGCCATAAAGATTTCATTGGAAATGGTTTTCCCAAAGACGATAGGCAGTTCCATATCAGTGTTTTCAAACTTTGATGAGGCGATTACACTGCGCATAGAGACCATAGAGGTTTTTTGTCTCGGAACTTCTATCCCGATAGTCCCTTTACCAGGCATTGGTGCTATGATACGAATTCCTGCTGCCGAGAGATTTAAAGCGATATCATCTTGTAATCTCTTAATGGTAGATACTCGGATGCCCGCTTCGGGAACGATTTCGTAGAGGGTAACGGTAGGGCCAATCGTTGCTTTTATCTGGGCAATCCCGATGTTGAAGTTTCGGAGGAGACCTACAATTCGGTTTTTATTCTCTTCCAACTCCTCTTTGTTGATGGAGATTTCCTCATTACCATAATTTTTCAAGAAATCAATGCTCGGAAATTGGAAGTTCGGGAGTTCTAATTTATGGTCATAAAGTCCGTATTCTTCTACTAATTGTTTAGATTTCTGCTGTATATCGGTGAGGTCTTCGTCTTTGGGTTTTGCTATTTCTATTTCAAAGTCTAAATCATCTTTCTCGCTTTTGGGTGTTTCAGGTGGGAGTAAAGGCTTTGCAGGAGTGGCTGGAATCAGCTCTTCCGAATTGAAAGTTATCTCTGTGGAGTCCTTAGCTTTTTCTTCTAATGCTGCAGGTGAATCTTTTACACTATTGATTTCAGGGCTTATACTTATCTCTGGTGTAGTATCGATTTCAATCTCTGTGGAGCTGCTTACGGTAATATTATCAAAATCATCATTGGTTGTGTTCTCCATTGGTTCTGCTTCGGTTTCATCGTCATCAAAGGAGGGGAGGAGGCTTTGCGCTTTGTCTTTAATGGAATAAAATCTCGCTTTTATCGCTTCTGGGCGGAGGTTAAATTCTAAAATAAAGTAAAGCAAAATACTACTGGTAATCACTACCCACAGCCCGAAAGTCCCAATAATTGCATTGAGGTATTCCATTATCTGATAGCCATAAACGCCGCTTATTGCGCCTTGTCCTTTGCTTATCGCTCCAGTGAATATCGGTAGCCAGCAGATGAAAAATAATGAATGCCCGAGGGTTTTCCAAGGTTTGAAGTATTTCTTTTTGAGGATAATCAGCCCGAATACGAAGAACAGAAAAGCGATGATAAAGGCAGCAATTCCTATGCTTTGAAAGATGAAGAAATTCCCCAGCCAATCGCCCATTTTGCCAAAGAGGTTGGAGGATTGTATGGACTTGTCCAGCATAGTACCCGCTTGGCTTTGGTCGGCTTTCCAGTTTTTGAGATAAGAGATGAAAGAGAGCGCAAGTACAAATGAGAATATGATAAAAGATATCCCAAAAAATATCCTTGTTTTAGAAAGTAATTTACCTTGTTTTGAGGTATTGGTTTGGTTTTTCTGCGTGTTTTTGTCCATAATCTGATGGGCAAATTTAGATAAAAATTAGTTGCAATAAAATAAGGACAAGAGAAATTCTTATCCTTATTTGCCTTTGAGACTTTGTTCTATTGTTTTAGAAAATCATTCTCCCGAGAAGGTAGGTAAGCCCTGCGATAAATGCGCTTACGGGTATCGTCATAATCCACGCCCAGAGGAGGCTTACGGTAATTCCCCACCGCACTGCGGAGACTCTCTTAGTGAGCCCCACCCCAATGATAGACCCCGTGATGGTATGCGTAGTAGAAACTGGAATACCAAAATGGTCGGTTAAGAACAGGGTGATAGACCCCGCCGTTTCGGAGCTTACACCCTCTAATGGGGTTACTTTTGTGATTTTCGTACCCATTGTTTTTACGATTTTCCATCCGCCGCTCATCGTTCCGAGTCCTATTGCGATAAACGATGTAATCGGTACCCAAGTGTAGTGCTCGGCGAAGTATTTAAACCTGTCGGGAGCATCGATATAGGCTACATCATTAATGTTCAAATGGTGGTAGATGACCGCTGCACCTATAATCCCCATTACCTTTTGGGCGTCGTTTAGCCCGTGCCCTAAGCTGAGCAGCGCAGAGGAAGCCAGCTGGCATTTTTTGAAAATTTTCTCCGCCTTGTGTGGGTTTGAATTTTTTGAAATATAAATAATAATAGAAGTAATGATAATCGAGATAAAAGCACCCAGCACGGGAGCCATAAAGATAAACAGAAAGATTGGGATTACTTTGCTGTACTTCACTACGCTCTGCTGGCTCACTTTGTCCATCGTGGCAGAGATGCTGTTCCACAGGCTAAGGTCTGGCTGTGCCTGTACAATTTCGTTGTAGTCTAGGATAAAGGCGTGCATCAGTGCGGCGCCGAGAAAACCACCGATTAGGGTGTGAGAGGATGAGGAGGGAATTCCAAACCACCAAGTGAGCAAGTTCCAGAATATCGCGGCGATAAGCCCACTGAAAATCACTTCAAGGGTGATGAAATTTTCGTTTACCGTCTTGGCAATCGTATTTCCGATTTTAAACTCACCGATGATGTAGTAGGCGATGAAAAAGGCGGCGAAGTTCCAAAGTGCTGCCCATACTACGGCTTGGAAAGGCGAGAGAACTTTGGTAGAAACCACCGTGGCGATTGAGTTTGCTGCATCGTGGAAGCCATTGATGTAATCAAACAACAGGGCGAGAACGATGATGACGACCAGTAATACGGGTAAATCCATTTCCTATGCGTATTTAATGATGATATTCTCCAAAATATTGGCTACATCTTCCGCCTTGTCGGTTACGCCTTCTAAGTAGTCCAGCACCGAATTTACTTTTATCACCCGTATAGGGTCGTTCGTTTCAAAGAGGTTTACCAGTGCTTTGCTCAGCACATCATCGGCAAGGTTCTCGTAGGAGTTTATTTTGATGCAAGACTCCTTTCCTCCTGCGGGGTTTTTGAAGTCTTTAAGGTTTTTTACCGCGTTCTGAATTTCCAGGCACGCCTTGTATATCAGCAAAGAAAACTCCGCGTATTCCTTCGTCTCAGGGGTTTTGTAGAGAAAGAGGTACTTCGCGGAGGCATACATATAGTCGGCAATATCGTCCATACTATTGCTGAGCATAGAGATATCTTCCCTGTCAAACGGTGTGATGAAATTCTGCCCGAGCTCTACGAAAATCTGATGCGTGAGGTCGTCATTTTTATGTTCAAAATCACTGATTTTTTGGAGGAAAATCTCATTATTTTGGTCAAATTCCAATATCCCTTCGTGGAAGAATTTAGACATCTCTACGAGGTTTTGGGCTACTTTATCAAAAAGTACGAAGAACACCTTGTCTTTGGGTTGGAAAGCCTTGAAAATATTACTTAGTCCCATTATTTGTTTTTATTAAAATTCGGCTACAAATATGTAAAATAAGTTTCGTATACAGAAAAAATGGGGATTAATTTTTACTAACATCTCTTTATTTAAAGCGGGTTTAAAGTATCAATCCCCCTGAAAAACAGTTCTTATTGGGTTTATCGCTTTTCGCAGGTTCTCAGAAATCGTTTATTTTAGGATTTGATATATTTTCGTCTTCTTTTTTGCGAAATATTCAATAAAATGATGAAATCATTTGTTCTTTGGTCTTGTGCAGTTTTCGCCATTGCACGGAAGTACTTCCGAGAGGTATTTCAGAGCTGCGCAAGACCTCCGTAGCACTTCCGAGAGGCATTTTAGAGCTGCGCAAGACTTCGGAAGCACTTCTTTTTTGCATTTCAGAACTGCGCAAGACCTCCGTAGCACTTCCGAGGTTTGGCGCAAGTTGCACAAGACCTACGGAAGTCCTTCCGACTTGTATTTCAGAACTGCGCAAGACCTACGGAAGAGATTTTAAATAAAACCTTTCTCCGCCTTAGTCTATGGCTAAAATGATTATCTTTGCCCGCAGTTTCAGGGGGAAGTTTTCCATTCTTCTACCCAAGAAAACGGCATTAAACCTATTAAAAATAAAAGATAAATGACCAGGAAAACGATTGCTTTAGCCATTATAGCCAGTGTTTTATACATCGTAGGATTTCTTTCGTCTTATCCTTATTTACTGGATTTTGAGAACCCCAATACCCCGCCCACAGGCGCCCTGAGATCGGTAGTAGAATATGAGCTAATGTTTTTATCCTTCCTCTCGTTCTGTATTTTTTTACTGAGCAAGACTAAGGTTTTAAGGGGGTTGAGCTATGTGCTTTTGCTTTTTCTCAGCCTTAATTTTATGCTCTCGGCATCGTGCTTCTTTATCTATAAGCAGGGGTTTAATGTGGGGATGACCATCAGTATCTTAGAGACCAATGTCTCCGAAAGTTTGAGTATGGTACGCACCTTAATCTATCCTATCTCAGCGAGTTTGGTTTTTTACATCATCCTACTGATGCTCTTCCGCAGTGGGGCAAAGGATAAGGGAAACCTCTCCCCGAAATTCAGAAAATATACTGTGTTCTTCTCCCTGCTCTGGCTCGTGATGCCTTATGCTTATTCCCTCAAGCATACCTATATTAAGAATAAGGGAGGGGGAGTGATGATTAAAAATACCTTCTATCATCTGTCCGATTTAAAAATATGATTTCGGTCTAAATGCTTAAATTACAAGGCTCTGCGATAAAACACAGGTCGTATAGGTAACGATTTAGAAATGAGCGAAGTGCACTGATACACAATATTTTGAATAGCCAAAGAACGCTCACTATTTCACTTACAAAGATAACCCTTTTCGAGGAAAAGTGAGCGTTTTTTCATGTTTTTCTTCTTGTCAGTGAAAGAAAAAAGCGATTATAGTCGTTGTGAGCGATTACGATGAATGAGCTGTTACCGTACTCGTATCGCCACCTGCTTTTGGTGCCTCTTTACTACGGTGCCATCATAGAAGCCATCTTGCGGAGCATCAAACAAATATTGCACAAAAGAGGTAGAAGCTATTAAAGAATCTCTGGATAAAACTTAGCTCCTCTTCATAGACCTTGATTTCTCGTTGTTGTTCTGAGATTGTTTTGTCTTTTCCCTTGATGGTATCCTATAAGAGAATCACCTTCCTACGGATTTCGTTCTTCTCCTTCTCTTTGAGGGGCGTTGTTGTCCTACCTTCTTTCTCTAATTCCGTAATACGCTCAAGTTCAGCGTTTCCAAAGAACGAGTAGAGTGTTCCTTCTACTCGCAGTTTACTTAATGCTTTTATACGTAATTACATTTTCTCTAAATAAATATGCTTCTGACGAACCCAAATCAACCATCCGGTTTAATATCCAAACATAGTCATCTATTAGAGTTTTGTCATTTTTGATTTTTGAAATATGATTATAGAAAAGTCGTTTTATCATTCTTTCCGATGAAACAGATGTCAAAGATAACGAGGTCATAGGATTTGATTTGAAAACATCTACCAGCCAACTGATACCTTCTGGTAAAAAGTCTTTTCCTCCAATTGTAGAAAACACGTTTATTACTGATGAAGCATTGTTTTTTCCTTTTTCAAGAAACACTTTTTTATAAAACTCTTTTTCTACTTCAAATCCGTAGCTGTTCCTATTTAGTTCTTTTGCTGCTCTTAAAGTGCTTCCGCTTCCAGCGACCGGATCGATTACAGTATCTCCAGGATCTGTAAATATTCTTATTAATGTTTTTAATAAGTTTACTGGCTTTTGTGTTGGGTGTACTTTTGGATATATTGATTTTGAATCAGGCTTCCACTCGAACCAATTCTTGATCATCTTGCCGTTATTATTGAATTTCGGTAATTTATCCCTATAAAATACCAGTGCATACTCTGTCGCTCCAACTATTTTCATATTTGTTTTTAATGCCTGTGAGCTATTATGTTTTATGAATATTAGCGGATAATATTTATTGAATCCATTCTTTTTTGCGTACTTCACTAATGTGTCAATTTGCTGAAATGCACAGAACACAATCATTGCTGGAGCTTTTCCTTTTTCTTTCGGCTCTTTTATCAATAACTTTGAACAAAAGTGCATATATTCAGCAAGATTAAAGTTTATATCAGTCTTGAAAAAACTTGAATTTGCCTTTTTGCTCTCACCTTTTTTGTTGTCGCCGTCTACATACCACTCTGGACTGCTTGCGAACGCGTTGTTTCCCAAATTATAGGGAATGTCCGAAATCACAAGCTGTGCCTTTTTGGGTATGTGATACTTTTTGTAGTTCTGAAAGTTATCGTTGTACAATTCGCATCTTATTTTTTTTACATATTTCTTTTTGTTGTCCATATTCCTCCTATTCTAATATCCTCAATCAGCAATGTTCGACCTGCTTTAAATGCTCTTAGATAAGCCCTTTTATTACTTGATATGCTTTTGATACTGATTAAGAATATTGTATTAACTTAATTGTGCTATCTATCTAAGAAATATAAAATTTAAT